>Ga0214544_1001728_pt1 | contig 45870 bp, 27 predicted proteins | sample CNSS3metaG_FD_160074 | JGI IMG/M metagenome (GOLD analysis project Ga0214544, IMG submission 160074) | Root nodule microbial communities from cowpea collected in UCLA plant growth center, Los Angeles, California, USA - CNSS3 | ecosystem: Host-associated > Plants > Roots > Nodule | place: USA...
GTTTTAACATTGTACTTTAAGATGGTTGAACTTGTTCACTTTATCTAAAGAAGTTGTTGTTCACTATTTAGCAATGAAGCATTTGGAATGATTAAGTTCTTGCATTACTGATGTGCGAATTTGTGTTAAACATGACAAACTCTTACAAACACATAAAGACGACCTAATACATATGTAATAAAATATTAGTACATTTTTGTCCTTTTAATCACCGTAGTGGTGTCTATTTCCACACCGAGGTCGACGCATGTTTCTGGTGGGGTTCCTCCTACGCACTTGAGGTCTAGGTTCTTCAACCTGTGAAGGTTGTCGTTCATGTTCCTCATCAAGTTCATGATCATCATTTGCAGCAGATGATGATGCTTATATGTAAGGATTATAGACGTAGTAAAATGAGTCTTGTTGCGGCTGATGGAGACCTTCAAAGAAATTTGGACTTTGGGGATATGTATGGAACCACGGTTATGTAGAAGGTGGTGTTTCAACATAAGTTGCAAACATACTTGGTATGCCTAGTTTTGAGTTTGGTGAAACTGAATTCCTTGTTCCCTACATACCTTGTGGTGAAGGAGGAGTGTTTAAGTCATGCGTAGTTTGTGGTGGTGGAGGGACATTTGTCGATGTTTATTGACGATGCATTCTAGGATCACTTAACATTTGTGGAACTGACAAATATAAACATGAATTTGAAGTATACCATGACATGTACTCCATTGTGTGTTGAAGTGACCCAAACATCGGTACTCTAGTCAACGTAAGGTCACGCCGGTTATTCCATACATGTATCCATTGCGTATGTCTAGTAACCCAGTTCTCATCTTGTCATCCCCTCATGTCTAATTTATGTAAATGATTAAGGTTGTTGGGTTCTTCAGGGATCTCCTGTGATAAGCAAATTTATAACTTGACCCTATCGGACTGGTGTCATTCGACAATGGCGAAACAAATTAAACTTGTGCATGACGTCCATATTGCTTGGTCGCGATATGCTCCAACATCAATGATAAAGCCCAATCCGCCACAAGGAACTCGAATAAACTACAACAATCATTGAAAATGTCAATCATTAAGTTACAACCATTTATCGGTATACAAATCTAAAATGTTACCTGATTTTATTGCATGTGATTTATCCTTGCTCGGTATCCGACTAAATCATTGTGGGGGACATTTCTGTAATTCAGTATTCGACCGTCACTCCATTGGTAAACTAGCAGGAAAGTTGGTGGAACTCTTGAAATGGGTGCAAGGAAAGGCATGCCAAACCATGCCCATGATTGTAACAACGAAGCACATCCACCCATAGTCCTTGCACGTGCATTGGTTGCTCTGCACATCTCCCTGTACAAGACAGCCAAACACGTTGAACCCCAACTATATCTACTAGTTCTTCGAAGATTACTCAAGTAGTTCAAGTACATTAAATGTACCTATTCCCATTTTTATCGGGCATTAAAACAACACCTTTCATTCCTAATATATAGGCCCTAGCATGTGCATGAATGACCTCAATACTAGAATTTTCATCTATAGGCAACAAATTATCCCTTAACCATTTCAGTTTAATCATAGAACCGACAATGGATTCCCCCTTTACTGGTGTTAAACCTAATAAGGTATCACACATCTCGTCCCAATCCAACATAGTTGGACCAATGATAGGGGGTCCGTCAACACAAAGACCCAATTGAAGTGACACATTTTTCAAGGTTATGGTGCATTCTCCAGTTGGAAAATGAAATGTGTGTGTTTCAGGCCTCCATCTTTCAACCAAGGCAGTGACTAAACCATGGTCAACCTTTAGATGTCGCAATTTAGCAACACCGCCAAACTCTGCTTCTTGTATTACAAGCACAACAATTGGATGAGGTTCAGGCATTGAGTGACACTAAGATGACACAATGCTCCCTTCTGTGTCCTAAACCGAAAAAATAAAAGATGTGATTATTTTTAATAATTACGTTTGTAAATTAAAAATGCAATTAACATACCCGAGCAAAAATTTATGTAGCCTTGTGTTGTTGTTGTTTCCATAGCAACATCTTGATTAACTCTTTGTAGATTTGGTGACGATATCTTGAATTGAAAACAACAACATTCAACATTTATAGACGACTCAACACTTGCCAAGGGAAAAGTTAACCGTTGGATTACACAAACGAATCACATTCCTAACACGTTTATTGCACAACATGATGGTGACTAAAGTCTGTCGATGTTGGTGACTAAAGCCTGCATGATGGTGACTAAAGTCTGCATGAGGTTGACTAAAGCCTGCATGATGGTGACTACACAATGCAAAGACCTTTTCAAAACTATGGCCCAAACAACGAAATATTTGTGAATACCAACATATTTTATTTAATTTTACAGAAACTATGTTCAGAATAGGTGCTCAATACTAATAAAGGGTCATTAATGTGAATCTGACAAGGGATTAATGTCCAAAGACAATAGGTGCTTAGTTGTAAAAGAGGGTGTACGTTGAATTCAAGTGAATGACTTTGTAAATTTTATTGTGTTAATGACAATAGTGTTTTATGGAATTGAACCAATGACAGAAGTTTAAGATATGACAACAAATATTAAACCGTAGATAATGTCCTTGAAAAACAGGTACTTAGTACTTCAATAAAAGTTCCATTACACACAAATACTTTTTTTACATTGCACACACTTAAGTCTTTATTGGAAATTAAGTACTAATGACAAACATTACTACACATAATTTTAAGACTTCCATAAACACATAACGAACTAAGCCTTAGTCATCGACATTACTGGTTGAAGCTGAGGTTGTTGCATCCAAATTGTCACCTTCAGCAGGATGTAGGGTCACAGAAAGCTTCATTGGGAGATCATGTGGGAGTAGAAGGAAGAAGGCAACCATGTCGCGAACATCATCATCTGTAAAGAGCTTAATTGTTTCATATTGGTCCCAGTCTCCTAAGACAGGCCTGTGAAACCATACATCTTTCACTCTTCTTCCCTGACTGCAACAACGATAGCTTGCAATTTCTTCCTTCAACATCTGTAGATTCATAATTGTGGACACATAAAAAGCACAGTTTATGCGACCTTCGTAGTTAACAGCTACGAGAAAACTATTATGGATGTTATTTTCACGATGGATCATCATTCTTCTTTTGGTAATAACCAATTATGATTATCAACTGAATCACATGACTACTTATAAGCGCCTGGATGACTTTAAAGTCATAAAAAAAAAGTTCAACCCTACAATAAAGTGGGTTCACGTGGTAAAGTTAAATAAAGCCTGATTGGCATTCATCGTGCAATGTGTATATGAAATGTGGCTGTCATGTTCGTATCACGTGGTAAAGTTTAATAAAGTCTGATTCGCATTCAACCTGACATGTCGCATGCCAAATAATTAAAGCTGGAACACATTATGATATTGACTACAAGACAAAGCACTCTAAAAAAATCTTGCAAGAATCTACTAAGGGGATATGAATCTGGTGCGTTCAATTGGTATACTTGGAATCCACATCATTAACATAAACAAACAAAAATTGTCATTGTTGTATCCCTCTCTGAGCCAATCAACCTAAAAATAATGCCCTTCATCAATTCATTCATCAATCTAATCAAGTCAGTGCGACATCACTCTTACCCCACCCCCCAATGACATCTACAATATTCATTATGTTAGTGTACTTCAATGGCAACATCTATGTTGAAGATAACTATTCCGATAAATACATTAGCTCCAACACGGCATGGGTGACCATAACAAATACTATGACGTTGTCCCAACTTAAGTAAGCAATCCTCAAGGAATTCAATGGTGCAACGTTGGACGATTATGAAGCAGACTTACGTTACAAGTTACCCATCTTCATATCAGGCGACATTACACATTACCGATCTTGTACGATGTGTGGAGATGACAATGTTGAGTCCATTGTTGTCATGAGATCAACAAAAGCTTGTCATCTTCCAGTTGAGATAATGACCTTTATTACATAAAGGCTTAAAACCGGAGTCATTGACGAAGTTAATTTACAATTTTCTAATAACTTCAACGTGTCCCTCAACTTAGATTGAGGTTTACATTTTGTTATTTAAAGTATGTACTTTTGTTTATGACATTCCTCTTCATGAAATGTTTATGTAGCTTTTCATTTCAATGAAAATCAAGTTACATGCTAACATTAGAGGTCGTGCCTGTCACATGGATTAATAATAATTCATGTCAGTCACATGGGTTCATAATAATTTGTGCTGCTCACATGGATACATAAAAAGTTGTGTCAATCACATGAGAACATAAACGCTCGTGCCACTCACATGATAACATTAAATATCATGCAAGTCACATGATAACTTTAATTTTGGTATAAAAGACTACCACCACGTTCTCCCCTTACAATCTCAATCTTCCAATATTTCTTTACTCTGAAAAGTCATCGAACGTGAGCTTTAACGATAAGTTAGAATGGAAGGATCAATGCTTGTCTGTGTATACGATGATGGAGAAATCGTCAGTGACCCTCAAACTGGTGTCTACTTTGCATCTGCAAAGACAATCATGATCCGCATCCATAGAGGTTTCTGCTTGTCCAATCTTATTCGCATAATTATGGAGAAGGAAAATAGAGATCCAAGGGATGGATTTCCAGTCATTCACTTCAAATTTTTGACTAAAGTTTGTGACCAACATATGACATACACTACCACTCAGATCCAAGATGACGACGACTTGGATGACGTTTTCGACATGATTCAGGCCACCCTAACAGTTACATCTATTGAACTCTGCACGACCTACAACTAAGGTACGAGACCTTCCGAAAATATTTTTTTAACACATTTAGATCTGCATCATACACATCCAAACACTGAACCAGAACAACAATTATTTGACCTTAACACTACATACCTAGGGGAGTGGGGAAAAGATATACAAACATATACCGAACTACTAATCGGTCCGTCTACCTCAAATATTTTTCAAACTCTCGCACATGACAACACCCAAACCTTTTCTCCTCCAACTATCGTAGAAGTTGAAAACCTAGGTCTACCTCTGGCATCCTTAGACGCATTTAGTGAAGATGAGGAGAATATACTTTTTGATGAACATGATGAGCATGACCAAGCACTAGATGTTCACCCCATACAACAACAAGACCCTCACCCTCAGACACATGTCCCTTATAACCCACCACAACACTTCCAATTATATGAGGAATACAACTAGAGCCCACACCAGGAATTCCCAAATGCATATGACCACCACACAATGTTGAATGACAACTTTGACCACGATGTTGGTACCCTGACCCAAGGAATGAGGTTCCAAACAAAGGAACAATTTCTAGATGCTTTAAATAGATACCACATAACAAACCATTGCACCTACAAAACGACACACTCAAACACCACAAGGTTGAGGGTGCAATGTGTACAACAGTTGTGTCTTTGGAAATGTCAGACAATATTACGTACAAGGGACCAAGTGTGGGGAATTAGAAAAGTTGAAGGTGTGCACACATGTGCCACACAACTCATAACGCAAGACCACAAGCACCTGGGCTCAAAAATAATTTCTCAACACATAAGACAAATGGTGGAGTCAGACCCATCCACACCAATTGTAACAATAATTTCTTCCATCCAAACCTCTATGGGATATAACAACCTACAGAAAGGCATGGTTGGCGAAACAACAAGCAATTGAAGATGTGTATGGAAACTGGGAACAGTCATACAACTGATTATCGTGCCTACTACAAGCCATGCAAACTTATTTTTTTAGGTTTGTATACAAGTTGAAAACCAGTCCAATTACATATGGGGACAACGTCCTACAAAACCAACAACACTTTCGAAGGGTGTTCTGGACATTCAAACCATGCATTGATGGCTTCTCATTTTACAAACCAATAGTCCAAGTCAATGGGACCTTCCTTTAGAAAGGTATAGGGGCACCCTTCTAGTAGTTGTTGCACAAGATGAGAGAAATAACAATTTCCCCATTGCATTTGCTATAGTAGAGGGTGAAACCGCTGAAGCTTGGTTTTTTTTTTCCTTAAAAACCTAAGGACACACGTCACGCCTCAACAGAATTTATGCTTAATGTCAGACCTCCACAATTCAATCAGTGCAGAATTTAACAGACCCAATAGTGGCTGGACTCAAGGGAACTGCGTGCAAGTGTTTTGTATTCAACACATTGCACAAAATTTTACAAAAAGATTCAACAATACAACTCTGAAAAAGGACCTCGTCAACATTGGTAAGTTATTACATGTAAATCTGTCTTTTTCATTTTTTTGGCTGTTAATTATTCACACTCAATATTAAATCATAAATTGTTATTAAAATTATATTTGTAGCGTACGCATTGACAGAGCCACGTTGTAACTACTACTACAACATCATTAGAGAAGACAACCCAAAAGCAGCAGCTTGGGTTGACCAAATTCCATGGGAACAATGGTGTCTTACATATGATCAAGGAAGAAGGTGGGGTCACGTAACAACAAATCTGGCTGAAGTAATAAATTTTGTCCTGAAGAAGATAAGGAATTTGCCAATTTCATCCATAGTATTGGCCACAAACACCAAGTGCAACACATACTTTACCAAAAGAGGTAGACAAATAACTGCAATGCTCAGTTTTGGTCATGTGTATTCTGAATATGCTACGAACTTCCTACAAGATGCGGACTCCAAGTCCAACACGCACCACGTCGTTGAATTTGATAAAAATACCACAAGATTTAGAGTGGAGGAGATGGTGAATCCTAGAGAGGTTCGTCCGGCAGGAAAATTTGTAGTTAGGTTAGATGAAAGGTTGTGCGATTGTGGAAAGTTTCAAAAACTACATCTACCATGTTCACATGTTATTGTAGCTTGCAAGCATTCACATCACGACTTCAACATGTACATAAGTCCACATTACAGGTTGGATGTCATCGTCAAAGTATATGACAATTTATTTGGTGAGTTAAGACACGAAGAAATTGGCCACCATACCAAGGGCCACAAGTTTGGCCTCATCCTGCCACAAAAAGGACCGAGAGGGGTCGTCCTAAATCAAATAGAATTAGGACTGAGATAGACATTAGGGAAGGAAGACAATCAAGAAAGTGTTCCTATTGTAGAACTGAAGGTCACACAAGAAATCATTGTCCTAATAATCCTGCACTTTTATGATCTGCATCAAACCACTTAGTTTATGTTGTACTTTGAATTGTCTTCAATAAATATAAACTTCATTCAATTCAATGACACATCTTTACTTATTATCTTTTATTCTTACTTATTTTACAATAACAAAAAACATATAAAAAATTAATTTCATATACAATAATGAAATCGTTTTAAATTATTTTAATTATTTCCTTCATTTCTAAATTATTTTGGACAAATTTATAATGTTTATAATATAAAATTTTTAACAATTATCCAAAATTAAAAGAAGCCTATAATTTCAATTTTTGTTAACACATATTAAAAAAAAAAATTCATACTTCACAAATTATGAAACAAAATTTAAACACAAAAAATTATTCTTTATTTTACTATTTTTTCAAATAACACCTCAAATAACTAATAACACATTACTAATTCTACTTTTTTTAAAATTTTGTTTACTCTTATCTATTTAAAAAAAAATAATTATATCAATTTTAAATCAACAAATTCAAAAGCAAATAAAATTATTTTTTATTTATAATAGCTAATACCACATTAATAATTCTATTATTTAAAATAATTTATTTAATTATTTCTATTTCATTAATAACAAAAATAAAAATTAATTATATTTATTTAAAAAAAATACTTTATCTTTCCATTATTTAAAAAAAAGAACAGTACAAAATTTGGGTCTTGGGGACCGAATTCTGACTGGGATAACCAAAAAAAAATACAACTGGAAGCTCAGAATTCGGTTGCCCGGAAACCGAATTCTGAACATAAAAAAAAATGTGTTATCCAGGTAAATATTATGCACAATATGTTATCTGGGTAATATTTTTAAAAAAGTGTGCTAGATGAGAAAAAAATCGATTTTGGACTTATCCAAATATTTAGATCTTAATTTAAATCTTGAACCAAATATTTGAATTTGAATTTGGATTTTAAGAAAAAATCTAAACTAGTTCTGCCAAAAAAATAAATTTGGATAAAAAATTTAATCCAATTATTTGAATTAAAATGATATGAATTAAATCATTAAAAATCGATCATCCCTACTTTATATACACCTCCAACCGTTTAAACAATATTTAAAAAAATAGAAAGTCTGAACGAAAGTCCAACTATAATGGTATAGCTAGACAGGGGCAACATTTATCAAAATTAGTACCTCCTTTTCAAATAATCCAAAGGCAACCCAATCCTAACTTTACAAAGATTATATCGTAGAAAAAGCAGAAGTTGCCCACTATCATTAGCCTCATTTTTGCTAATGGGCTCGTCTGATTCACGAGCTTGAATTTTTCCTAAAACAACTCTAGTTTAGTCTAAGGATACAACATGTCATAAGCCATTAACCCAGAAATATATGAACACCTAGAAACCAAAAATTGATAAAACCAAACAATAGTATAAGAAGAACACCTTGATACATGAGAGGCCAACTATAAGGAAATCAAATGATGTAGAAAACAAAATGAAGAAATGAGCTATTTTCTTGAAATTTGAATGAATTGAAGCGATGCAAGGAAAAGTTAAGTGAGAATTGTAAGTATTCAAACACTAAGCCAATCGTGCTTAGTCACATGAAAAGGTTCTAGCAAAGACATGAAGGTTAGGCGAACACCCAAAGGTCGAACAATTTATCCCTTTTTTAGCAACCTCTCAAGGTTGTGCACTAATATAATTGATCAGTCACCATGATAACACAAGTTGAATAATGTCTGATCAAGAGTCATGACCAGTTCAAGGAACTATTTGTTGTTATTTACCACTCTCTTCAAACCCAAAGTTTGTGGTTATGTTACCTCTAGGCCGAACAATGTAAATGCAAGAAACGAATTTGTACCAATTTCGAAAAAAAAAATGTTTTGTTATAAATGAAGGCCTTCTTTAACAATTGATTTTAATGGTGTACATACGTACCCAGCCAAAATATATTATTATTATGAAGTTCAAAATAGTCCGATAAACATGAGATTCAAGTGTGAAATCTATATAAAATATTAATACTTATAAAATCAATGAAAGATAATATTTATGATAATATAAAATTCAGATTATAATACATTGAATCCATTTACTATATATATATATATATATATATATATATATATATATATATATATATATATATATATATATATATGTTAATATGTTATTATATGTTGTTATATTTTAAGCTTATCTTATTTGTTAATAAACTCACAAAGAGCCTGTAAATTAAACTTAATACTCATTTTTTACTCTAATACTCACAAAATTACACTTAAGTTAGTAAATGGTATTTTGATTATATGAGAATAAAAAATGAATATTGAGTTTGATTACCCGTGATAAAGAATATTTATAAGTTTTCGTAAGTATATTAATATAATAAGCTTAATATTAGAGATGGCAAATAAACTCATCCATGTGGGTATTGTCCGAACTCGTTTCCATTTTGATGGGAAATCCCCATATTGATTGGGTATGAGTATGGGTATGGGAAATCTTCGATTTTTTCAATTGGGTATGTGGATGTACATATCCCTGTCATAATACCTATCCCCACCACATCTCCCTCCTCATTTAAAGTATTAAAATATTCACAATTAATTAAGTAACTATATATATATATACTCTATTTTTTATTTCTTCTAATTATTCGGTTTGTCATTATGTAATTATGTTAAAATTATGTATGTCAATTAAAAAAAAATTGTCTCACATTTGAATATTTATATTATTTTTTAATATTTTTATTTATTATATATTTTTATTTAACATGAGAATATCGAATACTCTCAACTTAAGTGTTTAATAGCATAAACCTTTCATTTACTAGTAATATTAGAAAAAATATTATTGCTTTTTATTATTAATTTTTGTTTCATTTGAATAACTCTTTTGTTTCGTTAACACAATTTTCGTTTTTTATCAACCATTGAGTATTTATAATATGTTGATATTTGAAAAGTTTTCTTAGATCTATAAGATATTTTTCATTTTATCATACCCTTAATTATACATTTGTTTTTCTTTGTGTGATTTCTTTCAATAGTCTCTCAAATTTTTTCTAAGACACACATTTGTTAATTTTTTTATATTTTTATTTATTGTTTATTTTCCTCATGTAAAATACTATTTCGATATATTTTATCTAATTATTTTTTATTTTCTAACTCATTATCAATCAAACTGTAATTTATTTTTTCACTATAATTGTATAAATAACTTTTATTTACTACAATATAAAAATTTAATGTAATTGTCATGATTATTTTTTTATCACCATCCAACATATATTTTATTATTATGTTTATTATTTATTTTTTGCGTCATTTTGATTAAATGGTGTATTATAACTTTTATTAGTGTATAAAAAACATATTTATTAGAATTTAAAAAATTAAAGTAAGCAAACATTTAAAATATATTTTAATTTGAATATTTGTTTTTCTTTTATATTTTTTAAAAATATTTTTTAATTTTATCAACTAGGTTTCATTAATGTTTGCAAATTTAATACATGTTTTAGTTCTCATAAAATTTTATTTAGTATTCTAATCTAAAATGTAAATAATTATAATTTATTTCAAAATATTTTATATCGAAAAAACAATCATCCTTCTAATATTGGATATTTAATAATATTATGTTTCTTTTACGTAATTTTTTATTATTTTATAAAAATTAAAATTAATATTGAAATATAAGAAAACGGATATAAGTATAGATACAAAACTATACCCATTATCCAATAGGAATGAAGATGGGACAAAAATTTGATACCCATTAAATTTAAATATAAAAATATATATAAATTATATATATATATATATATATATATATATATATATATAACAATAGATTAACATATATAATAACATAACTCAATTTATTATAACTTGAATTCTATTTATATTATCATAAATATCATCTTTTTCTTATATCAACTTTTTCTAATAAGAATGTTAATATTTTATACAGTCTCACGTATCTTATGTTTATTGAGCCATTTTGGATTTGACAATAATAAAATATAAATATTTTGGACGGTGTATGTACAAATGATAAAACAGAAAACTTTTTCTAGTATTCTGACTTTCTCGCTTTTATAATTTGTTTTCCAATACCTAAAATCTTATCCTAGAAAAGTCTACAAGAAATCTTCATATAATTATGAGACAGTTCTGATCTAGAAGGAACACTTAAATATACTGATTTAAAGTTTACTTAAACTCTGAACCAGAAGAGTCTCTAGTCTAGTATCCATTATGTGATCTATTATTCTCATAAAATAAACACAGTCAAATCAAAACTAAAACCTTGTTGGAGTTTAAATAATGGAGACTTAACTAGCCTCGGGTTTTCTATAAATACCGTTGCAACTAAAATTTTGATAGTAGTTTCTTTCCACCGCTAATAGTATGCCTGAAATTATGTAAAGAAACACTTAATTTGTCTGAGAAAAAGCAAGCTTTTAATGGAAGTCTATTAACACAAAAATAAACGGATCCAAGCAGAATAAATACAAAACATCACTGCAAATTGCAGTCTCTTGCTCTATCTTATAGCCGAGATTCTCCTGTCTACTGAACTCACATAATCTAAAGTTTATAACATGCATTTGATCATGAAATCTCCAATCATAACTTATTTGTCTCATCATCTAACAATTCACACAAATTATTGCTTATCTTTAAAAAACAATTAAACTATGCATATACATAGACTAGATTACATTTTAATAGAATTTTTAAGAACTTTTTTAGCTTATTGAACATCCAATTAATACTTCCAAACCATCAAACACTTTATAAAGAATAAAGCAATCTATAGCAAAATGTATATCATAACCACACGGAATTTCCAAAACTGAATATTTAAAAAAATCTTGTCACGTATATGATAAATAAAAAAGGTTTTAGAATTGGCCTGGCCCTGAGTGCACAGTTTTATAAATCCATAAAATACAAACACAAGGTCTGTACAGATAACAGCCCATCAGCGGAGATGCAGATGTTAAGAAGATATGCCAGCTGACTAAGACTCATGTCGAATTACAACACTAACTGATTCACGACCAACGACATGCCTACAGCCCTCCAAAACCACACATCTAATTTAAGCCATAAGGCAATAAAAAACCTGTTTTACAAAAAACAAAACCCTACTCAATAAAAGTACAAAACCGTTATCCTCGATGGACCACAACAAATTGTTTTAACTTCAGAAAATTAGTACCAGCCCAGCAACTAAAGGTTACAGAGCATTTACTATCTGCACATCTCACTGTGGGCAAGAATCAGATTCCCATAGCAATGTTATGGATGGAGGAGGTATGAAAGCATTTCAAAGCAACCTTACCTCCAGAACATCTAGGACCGGGAATCTTATTGTCGAGATATTGGGGCCATAGGCATTGATGAGGGCTGGTTATAGTAATTTCCATCCGAACCCTGAAAACCTTGATATGTAGCCATTGGAGGAGGGGTAAAAGTGGAAGCACCAACACCAGGATAGGCTGTCATTGTCGGCTGTTGTGTCATGCCATAGCTGTATGCCATACTACTAATGGATCCAGCAGTCTGCATGAACTGTGGCACAGGGTACTGTGACATTGGTGGTGGTGGCGGTGGCGGCAATGGGGGAGGTGACGATGAGGGTGGAGGTGGTGGTTCATTGGGAGTAGATTGCTGGTTGGTTGTAGGAGCATTGTGTTGAATAGACTCAGGTAGAGAAAAGGGAGGAAGAGGTTGTTGAGGATTCTGAGGTGGCATAAAAGATGGTTGGTCATTCTCGAGCTTGGTTCTCTTCTCAGAGTGATAATCAGCTGCTGACTGATTGCCTATGACACCTTCTGATGCTAGGGAGGACAGCACATATGATAGCATTTGCGCGGAGGAAGTTGAAGCAGTCAATTTTGCTGCCACTGCTGCAGCTGCAGATTTGCGTGGATCTTCCTCAATGTGTCCAGATTTCTGAGAAAATGACACTTGTGGAGTATACATCAATGGAGCAGATTGCTCCCCTTCACTAGAAATAATACTAAAACTAGCAGATGACATGGAGGTTTGAATTTCCTTTGAGCTCTGCTCAGCTAACGACTGAATGTTATTGCCATTAAGTAACTGTTGGCAGTTGTTGGACGCCCGATCTGACCGTACATTTGCAGCCTAAAATGTACAAGCATCACAGATATAAGGGATACCATTCTTAAATAAGAGTAACATGTCAATACATAATACGTGAATAAAAGTTGATAATGGTCAAATAAAAATCTATTATACACCAGCAACCAGGTTAACAGTACAGATAAAAACATTATAATAAAAGCCATTCAACTTTAAAAACAATACGTGTATCCATCCTAAATATAAATACAACTGTAAAATTACTTTTTATTAAGGTCAAAAATATACATGAATCATCATCATCTAAGAACTTGACCTTTTCGGATAGTTAGTTCATGACATGGTACCAAAGTAAAAGTCTACAAGACTAAGTAATAAATCGCGTCCATTCTCACCACCCTAATCCCCCTTTCCGATAAAAATGAGAATTTCAGCAAAAGGAGTGATAAACAAGTCTTTGTATCAATGTGTTGGAGATCCCACCCAAATTTTAGTATATAAGTTGATGTATATCTCACCTTCCAAATTAGTTTTGTAAAATTAAATTAGTCTTAAAATCTTCTTCCTAATATGGTATTAGAATCTGTCCTAATAAGATTTGTTAGACTTATTGTATCAACCGTTACCCGGCTGCTAACGAACAACCTACAAATATCTAATCTTATGTTCAATATGTTCAGTAATCTGCGTGAGGAGTGTTGGAGATCCCACCTCAACTAGAGATAAGGCTGAATTACAATACATAAGTGAGTACAAACATTATCTCATAAGTAGGAGTTTTGAGGTTGAGTTAAACTTAAAACTCTAGTCCTAATACAATGTTATTAATGATATCAGATAACTATATACTAGTAGTCCAAAATCCTTTACAAATATATACCAGCAGTGATAATAGGTTATGGTGGAAGCATTGCAGACAAAAAAAAAAAACAATATATATATATATATATATATATATATATATATAAAGACACAAAGTTAATTAAAAAAGCAGAAATATAATTGAAAGGCAAAAATAGTTAAAGGCAACCAACCATACGTTAACTTAACAATAATAACTAGAGATATCAAATAGTCTGGTCTGATGGGTAAACAAATAAATTAGTGTTGACTACACCATGCCTATGTCAGGCCAATGAACCATTTTCCACTTTGAAAAAAATATATATATATATATTTTAAATAAAATAAATAAAAATAAAACATGTATTTTTTAAAATTTAAGACATTGATGAAATTAATTTAAATTTTAGATACAATGATTTGATATATAAATATAAATTATAATACATACATATGTCTGAATAAGATAATACTACCTTCATTTTTCTTTTAAATATAATTATTATTTTCTAACACATGTCAAGTCACAAGCCTACGAGTCAGCCTAGTCTAAGCCCATTCAGGCCATGAGATAAATTGGGAGAGCCATGTTGTGGCAGCTGGAAAAAAAATATCACTTGCTATCTACGATGGGCGGTTTAACTGGAATGGCATAATATCCCCTAAAGAACTTGACTAGGATATGCTCCCATATATTAGGAAGTGAATATATCCTTAACTCAGCTCACAAATAAGGTAAAGATATAGTCATTACAAGGAATGCTGCTAGAATATCTCAACTAGAGAAACACTTACGTAAACATTTTCAAACCAAAGTCCTTGGAAATATCATACTTCTAGGCTATTGAAGTATCACAGTAAACAGATGCGCTTTACCAACGAATAGTGTTTTCCTTTGGAAGATATTATTTCTTGGAAAAGCAAGATTAAAAATGTAGTTGCCCAATCAACCACTGAAGTTGAATATAGGACAATGATGTCTTGTACATGCGAACTTGTGTGGGCGAAACAATTCCTTTAAAAATTAAACATTCATTATATTCAGCAAATGAAAATGTATTGTGATAACCAAGTTGCTCTTCACATTGTTTCCAATCCAGTGTTCCATGAGAAGACTAAACATAGAAATGTTAACAATCATTTTATTTGGGAAATGTTGTCCACTAAAATTTGTCCTAAGTTTATCGAATTCAATGATCAACTTGAAAACTGCAGTTACAAAATCCTTAAAAAGGCCTCTAACTGAATTTATTTGCTATTAACTTAGTACATACAATTTGTATGCACTACTTGAGGGGGAGTGATAGAATAGGTCTTAAATATAGAATAGGTCTTAAATAGTTTTTATTGGAAAATTGTTATGTGTTGTACCTATCAATGTACCTAGGACTCTAGTGCTATCTTTAGATCTTTACTCTTCCCTCTACTCCTATCAATATAAATAGGAGAACATATGAGAGGAGATACAAGCACTCTCAAACATATTGTCTGTTTTTATTTATCTCATGTGGGCCTAATCAAATTATTCAGAAGTTGGCATAAGTGGCTTTATAAACTTATGTTACCCAAATTAATTGTTTATAGTGTGCATCATGTATTTCCTGTTTTGCACCTCAAGAAGGCAATTTAAGACTATTAATTTTCTCCTGAATTGTCTCTGGACTCGAGGGATCGAGGAAATCAGATGTCCTGAGAAGAAGCTATTGTTGAGGGATAAATTCGAAGAGAGGGACAACATACAATGAAGTGATTAATTCAAACGGAAGGGAATGTCAGCAGAAGATGCTACATGAGAAGAAATCATTGCAGAAAGGTCAGTTACCAGACTTTTAGCCTTGAGGGCAAGGCTTTAACTGAAGGGGGAAGTCATGATAGAAGACTGAATATGGACCCTCGTGCTACCACCAGATCAGAAGATGATGTATTAGTGGGCGTTCAGCATGACAAGCCCATACTTTTGGAGAGTTTATGAGGGTAGGAAAAAGTAATTCTTTGGTTGCAGTTGGTCAAAATATGTCCATATATCTTTTCTGTTAGGACTCGAGTGATTAGGCAAGGAGAAAATATCTCTTCTCTTGAGAGCATTCCTCTGGATTTCATTGTATGAGAGCTCAGTTTCTTATTGCTATTCAATATCATTGAGTGATTGAGGGAATGAGGGAGTGCTGATCACATAACTTTTCTATTGCTATTCAATATCATTGAGTGATTGAGGGAATGAGGGAGTGCTGATCACATAACTTTTCTGTTAGGACCCAAGTGATTATTAGGCAAGGAGAAAATATCTCTTCTCTTAGGAGCATTCCTCTGGATTTCATTGTGTGAGAGCTCAGTTTCTTATTGCTATTCAATATCATTGCATTTCTTTTTCAGCAGATTCAACTCTGTTCTATCACTCCCACATTAATCAGTTGCCGAAACCCAGTTCTAAATTACCTTAGTAGTTGGGAGCCACTTTCCAATAGAATAAACTAGAAGGGTAGATAAAAAAAATCGAAAACAGGAATCCTTTGAAAGATTAAAAAATAGAACCAACAAAAAGAAAGTACACAGTTCTTTCCATTTTTATATTTTATTCAATGTCTTCACAGAGAAGTTGCTCTTAACCACTGTCTTTCAGATAAATGACAATGCAATTTTTTGGAAACATCATTGACTAAAATACTTGCCAGTCTTTGCCAACTTATTCATATTATACAGAAAGTTAGAAACTATGTAAGTACTCATTGAATTTGGACAAGTTCCAAACCTGAATCTGGCTACGGACTTGACCCAGCTTGAATTCCTGGGAACAGAAGCATTTCAGAAGTATATACTATAAGTTGATTTCATCAATTTTATAAAAAGAAAGGTCTCAAAAGAACCTGATCTTCAAGAGCTTCTCTCAAGTGAGACACAAGACTAGTCCTTGATGACTCTATGGCTGTTAATTGCTCAATGCAATCCTTCAGTACAGAATTATGCCCCTGGAGCTCATCCACCAGTGCCGATCCACCAAATTGCCCTGCGTTGGTTGAATAGCAAACGATATAGAAGAAATCAACAAGCATTCCTACTTAATTAACACTTTAACTAAAAAATACTGGGCTAAATTGCAATTTTGGTCCCCCCATCTACTTTCCACTATTTTAGCCCTCAGATTTTAGAAAGATTGTAATGTCAAATCCTCAATTTTGCCTATATGTATTTCTTTTATTTTTTTTTCTTTTACACAGTTTATTATATTATTTTATGATAGTTCCTTAAATGAATCTTAGGTCGGGGATTCAATTGAACCAAAACAAAACATAAAACCTAGTCCTGATTAACTTACAATTGTATAATGGCAGATATAACAGAGGATAAGGTTTCTTTCTACTGTAATAGTTGTAACCAGTGTTATGAATATTGGATAATAGAAAATATCAGGGACCCAAAAATCCTTTAAGAAAATATATCAGAAGCTATAATGGGTTATGGCAGAAGCATTGGGGACAATGTATATATATATATATATATATATATATATATATATATATAGATAGATATCAGGATTATCAAAAATCAGTGGTAGACGCTGCCATTAGACAATTGCATGTCTTTTTTTTATTTTTTGTCAAGTGCCACAAATGTTCTTAATTTTTTTCTTTTCTTTGTCTTCACACCATATTTAAATTTCTAGACATAATATCATGACTTTTGCATAGCAATTATATTTCTGAATTTTTTTTATAATGTATATATTATTTCTTCTAACCTAACGTTTTCGTTATAACCCAATATGATTTCCGTTATAACTTTATAAAGGATTTTTGGGGTCTCCAATATTTATGTTATTCAATATCCATAACACTGATATATACATAATATATACATATATATATACATATACACACACCACACACATACAATATAGAAAAGTATAATATATAATATATACACATACATAATAAAAAAATGCAGCATAGATAATTTTAAGAAATCCAAAAATACAATTTTAATGCAATAATAATGAAAGACAAGCATAATTAATGATAATATCATGTCCAGAAATTCAAATAACAAAATCAAATTTAAAACCAGAAATTTCAAGTTTAAAACTATAAATAACAACAAAAAATAACGGAGGCTGCTAGTTCAATGTGGGTAGGGTGGGTGGGACTTGCAGTCAGCAGTGGCCGTGACAGCAGCTGGGGCAGCAGGACTGCACAAATTGTTGGTTCATTGTCGGTAGTGTGGCCTAGGTCAATATTCTGCTATAATGTTTGGTTTGGGTAGGATTCTATGTCCAAACTCATTTTTCCAAAAGAAAAAAACACTTGGTCCCGGTGGGAAAACAAGAAGAAAAGACAGAAGATTAGGGTTTCACTGCCTCAGCTAAGGTCATACATACCCAAGGCTTCTTCTCCTTTGTTTTGCAAGGTTGCCCAATGCAACTCCTTCGTTTCACACAGGCACCGCACTGCCACTACACAACATCCACCATGACAGTTCGGCACTGCCATTCCTTGAAACCCAAAGCAGCCACAAAGGACCGCCATGAAAAACCCACATTGCCACCACTATGGTGTGGCAGCAAACTACAACTACACCACCAATTTCCGCCATGGCAGACTTTTAGAACACTGGTTGTAACCAACAAACTCTTCCAACAATTGCACACTATTTAGCACAGCTATATTACTGTTGATAGTGGAGAGATACAATATGCATATATACTAACAAAGTGAGACCACTTATATATGAACCACAAATTAACTATTGAAGTCAATTAAATAGACAAACAATTACAAGTAATGACAAATTGACATACCTGAAACTATTTCTTTATCTGCTTTATCAAGACAGTTAATGGCATTCCTGCATTTGCTCAATATGGCGTCTTCATCTTTTTGCCCACCATAAACAACATGGAAAGCTGAAACTATTTTCTCCAATGCATTCCCTGCAGATGGCCTCTGCAATGGATAAGAATACAACAAAAGAATGCAATCAGTATGCAGAGCATATTGACAAAGTACATGTACCAAATCCTCTACATCAAGACAAATTATTACCACCTTCATGTTTGTAGGCTTCACATCTCGACTAGTGTTTTCTACATTCCTCCCAACAAACTCTTCCTTGAGAATTTGACCACGAGAACCAAAGACTTTCCTATCTTCCCATATAACAATCTGCATAAAAGGAGAAAACATGTCATGTGGAGAAATTTCGCCCTATGTTTAACTTGATTTATTTTATCATGAATACTTAAACTACAACATGAAAAAAAAACAAGTTACATATTTGCTTATTGATCAATTATTTATAGGAGATGGGGGCACACCAAGATTCTAGCATTCCTCAAGTAAATGACATTGCACCATTATAGTAACACTGAACCATAGAACCAGCCCATAATGCCATGGCCAGTTGAATCAGAAAACACATTTAGAATAACAACCATGAATATAGCAGAATCAAACATCATGTCCATTTAGCAAATATTAGACAATTGTCCATAAATGTCAAAGCACAGAATACACACTCCAGGTAGAATAAGAGGGAAAAGTTTTATTATTGTTGTTGAATAATGATCATCTTGTTGTATAGCTTTAATAAAGCTCGTTAGTTATACCTAGTATACCACAGGCAGTAGTGCTTATTGAGAGTTGTAGTGTCAATTACTCAGATTCAAATATAAATATATAAATACACACCAGCATGTTTGAGAACACGCTGTTTTTCAGTCTAAAACCTTCAACTTGGTATCAAAGCAGGTACAATCCCACTCCCAGTCCTCCCTCCAGAGACTGTGCCAACTGTAGGAAACAGCAACTACTGCCACTAGAATCCTTATTTTTCGCAACAACTTATACACTATAATTTGATTTTATCTCTAATTAATGTGAGATTTCCAACACATTGGGGTCTAGACATCTCAAGGGTAGGATTAGAAATTTTTGGATGGTCCAATAGTGCCTCGATAGCAAGTGACACGGTAACCTCACTAGGATAGGATCCTTATTTCTATAGTTATATTAGAGCCTTGACTATGGTTATACCTTCTCTTTATTAGCCAAAATCACCACTGTTCAGCTTTTACTTGCTATGGCTATCATTTTCCATTGGTCTCACTATATTGACCGCAGTTTGAAGTGGCTCTATTACTAGATCAGGGCAAAAATTAGAGAAAGCATTGAACAATTTCCACAAAAATCAGGATAAATCAAGGCAACAATCAGAGAAAGCTGAGACTCAGAGAAAATGGGATCTGCTTTGCTGCATTCCGCACCACAGGTCTATTGAAAGAAAAATTCAGAAGATGGGATCTACAGTGTATGGGTGGTTAATGTGCTGGCAGGCTGGCCCACCCCACCCTGCCTATGGCCCGACGGATTGGCAGGTAAAAGCTGACCAACCCACACAAAAGTTGTCAGGTTTGTGGCCCGGCCCGTCAGGCCCAGACTTCCTCCCCTACTCACAATCAACTTCACATTAAAAATTTCATTCTTCACAGAGAGCTAGAAGAGGTGATTTACATTGAGCAACCTCCTTAGTTTGTTGCTATGGAGACATCTCGCTTAGTTTGCAAATTATGAAGATGTCCATATGGTCTCAATCAGTCTCCTCGAGCTTGGTTTGGGAATTTTACACATTTAGTACAAGGTGTTGGGCTAAAACAAAGTGAATCAGATCATTCAGTGTTCTATTGTCATACTTCTCTCAAGCAATGTGTCTACTTATTTGTTTGCGTTGATGACAATGATTAAAGGCAGTGATGGTATTAAAATTTCATAATTGTATAAGCACTTGTTCAACCACTTTCAAACCAAATACCTCGGATGCTAAAAATATTTTCTCGGTCTTAAGGTGACTCAATAAAAGGAAGGCATTGTGATGATTTACCACATTTTGGAGGAAACTAACATGACTGACCGTAGGCCCATGACAGTCCTATGGATTAAAATCAGAAGTTAGTGGTACAAGGTGAACCATTCTCAGACCCAAGAGATCTAGGAAATAGCTGCAGAAAATCATCTACTTCACAATCACAATGCCTGATCTTTCAACTGTCATCGGAGTTGTTAGACAATTTTTGCAGGATCCACAGCAATCATTGAAATGCTGCTATATGCGCTCTGAGGTACATCAAAAAATCTCCCAAGCAACAGTTATTGTATGAGGATAAGGGAAATAGTCAAGTTTTGGGATATTGTAACATTGATCGGGCAGATTTCTCTATAGCAAATACTCTACTATAGATATTGTGTATCCATTACTAGAAATCTTATCTCTTGGAGGAGCAAGAAACAAATCAATGTTGCCCGAGAGCTATGGCTGTAGCTACATGTGAACTTGTGTGGATTAGATAACTTCAAGAGTTTAAATTTTGTGAAGTCCAATAGATGAAGTTATATTACGATAATCAAGAAACCTTCACATTGCATCTAATCGAGCATTTCATGAAAGAACTAAACATATTAAGATTGATTATCGCTTCATAGAGAAGTTGTTATCAAGGAGACTAGTGCTGAATTTATCAATTCCAGCAATCAACTTGCAGATATCTTTTGTTATATAGCTTTTATAAAGTTGTCTTTGTTACACCTGGTATGTCATAGGCAGTAGCCCTTATTTATTATTTCTCAGAATTGTATGGTCAATTACTCAGATTCATATACAGACACATACATCAGTGGAGTGGATGAATACACACTATTTTTCAATCTAAGACCTTTGACTATTAGTATTGAACGGCAATAAATCCAGGGCAGGGGAGGGGGGAGGAAGGAGATAGAAGGGGAAATTCACCACAACAAGATTCAAACCTGACTGTGATAACCAGATGATTCGATATGTTACCAAACATTAAAATTTATAGTTTGTACATAAAGAGAGAAATCAGATAATCATATTAAACATTAAACACTTACATCCATCCTCCTTTTTATCTTTGCTATTCAATGCATATCTATGAAAAAAATAGAATTCATTAATTAACTTAGAACTAAGACATTGCACTCGCCCAATAATAGAGTAGGTACGTACGAAATGTTGGGATAAACAACAACCAAACTTGTTCATTCTTTTAAATAAAATGATCTAAGAATTTCTTTTAAACTCAACTAACAAAAATACTACAGCCTAAGTTACTATGTATTATACGGAAAAAAATGAAGTCAAAATGCATGTATCAGATTTGTTAACTAAGAATGAATAATTAAAGTACCAGTCGAAGTGCCTCACTCCTAGCAAAATCATCTCCATTCTGAATCACATCTCGAAGAGCATCTGGAAGGACCTTCCAGAATTCACCTACAAATTCAGCACCTTTTCGCCTGCTGTTCTGTAAAATATCATTTGCAAGATACAGAAATGCCAATTTCTTCTCACGTCGAGAACCATGAAATTGCCTATCCCATGTTTCAACAACCTGTTTGGCTTTGTTCATATGAAAAATACACCAATGTGACAAAGCTTAACCATGTTAAGGATCATATCCAAACGGCGGCATATAGTTATGCAACAAATACAAAAAAGAAGAGAAAAATATTGCATGAATAAGTGAGTATAAGAGTGTGCGTGTGAGAGAGTGAGAAACAAATAATGGTTACATTGCTTTACTAGTACAAATAGAATCCCATATACAGTTCTGCATTTAAAAGTGAGGGCTTAATCATTGCAATAAACCAAGGAAACAGGAGAGGGCCTAGAAACCAGTTAAAAGAGTATTACACTCCTGTCAACATTTCACGGCTCATGTTTCAACTTCCAAAGAAAGTAAAGCTCCAATTCTGGGCAATAGGTGATGTTAGACAATAAAGCATGGCCGCACGAACTCAAAACATTGGAAACATACAACTGCTTAAACAATAAAATACTGAACACATACATCTTAGACCATAAAATGATCTTGAAGGATACTCTCTATGCTTGCTTGTGAACCATTCAGCTTGGCTAGTTTTTCCACTAAAATTTGTGGATTAAATGTGCTACCCATCTTTCCAATTAGAGTCAGGACAACTAATCAACTAGAATCTGAACCTGGATGAAAACCTTCAAATAAGAAACAAAGGAAACACCAAGATTAGGATACAACTAATGGCAGAAAAAAAAAATAACATACAATATATAAAAGATGTAGATTTGTCTATTGATAAACAAGTACAAGCATCAGCTGTTGCAAAAAACACATATTAAGCAAATTAGATGAGGTAATCCTTCATAATAAAATACCCAAGCAAAATGTACTTGAAATAGTTACAAATTCCTAACAAATTCATCTTTCCAAAATGAAAACCATTCACATCAAATGCCTAGACCATAATTGCCTAGTTCACGTTACTCCAGACTGACAAGTGTATAGCTAACTTTCCTAAATAAGTGGCGCATGAGGAATATACTAGGTTGCTATTTAGGTTTGTTGTAAGTTTTAACATATTAATTGGAACACTGCTAATATAAAAATAATCCACAAAAGCTAAAATTTACATAAAAATAATATAAAAATACATATTTATTTTTTACATTTCCTCTAAAATCCAAAGATGTATTCATGTTACATGTATATACAATGTCCTTTCAGTTCTAAATTGTAAATTACCATTCATAATTCCCACACACATGCGCACATATATTCATCAGTTTTAACAATAATGCCTACACACACGCATGCATATGATCATCGGTTTTAACCATAACCATTGCAACAAGCTCCAATATTCAAAAATATAAATTACAGTCCTGCAACTGGTAATCCCACCACAGAGAATCACTTAACAACGATACAACCATCCACTAACAGTTCAGTAATATCTACAATTACCCCTTCCCTCACATATTCCTACTGCAGACAACAGAAGCTCTGCTATTTTAGTACTACAATGAAAACATCAACATTAACGCCAGCCAGAATGGCAATGTCTCGATCAAGGGTTGTGTCTCAATAATGCATGTTCCTCAACAAATTGAAACGAAAACATGCCTTAAACTAGAAAGCACTACTCAGATCCCTACTTGTTAAGCAATATGTACAGAGTTAACACACATCAGAGCCAAGAATTCAAAATGCTTGTTCTGAGCTGGACCTACAATTTAGACATTTATAAAATATAAAAAATATGGGAAAATACTTTTCCCAGTCATGCTCTAGGTTTCTGATATGTCAAAGCAGAACAGACCAACATGTGCCATTATTTTGAAACTTACATATACCTGTCTGAACATGTGTTGCTGCAAATTTACATCTTAGAAAATATTAATATGTAGTTAAGAACTTACAATAGTAAATGATTTATTTATGTGGCACGTTCTACATGGACAAAATGCACTATCCAAGACAAGTGAGAAGTAACATGGGCTAAGGCAAACCAGACTGAATTTCAGGATTATGCAAATAAATTAACTAATAGATTTGCAGACCATACATGTAATGTTTTAAAAGATGGATAGACATAAACACTTACGACATTAATAGATATTACATGTATAAATGTTTTAAATTGCAGCTACCATCTAAGTTGCAGGTGCGTTGTGATTACCTAAATTGTGATTGGTGCAGCCACAATTGCAGTAGTGATGCAGTTGCAGAGATCTCCAAAACCATTATACTGTGTTTGTAGACCGTAATTTAAAACCTTGACAAAACTAAAGTAAAATTAGGGATTTTTTAGTTTAAAATAAATCACAAAAACAAAAAGAAACAGTTTGTTGTCAAAGTAAAATTAGCATAGAAATCTACCAAACAGGCCTGGAAAAAAATGTGAGAAAAGTCTAAAGTAACCAAAGTCACAAGACCTGGCAAACAAACGAAAATCTAGGTAACCAGAGCCATGAGACTTAGCAAACAAATGAAATATGCTTAACAAGATCAAACAGTTTAATATCTAATCCGTTGGCCGATCAGTTCTTGCTTTAATTATAAACTTGCAATGTAAAATAAAATTTTGATACAAAGATGTGACGCTGTTAAATTGTGCATTGATTAAATGAAAGCTGATATGGCCATTTATATACAATCAGATACAGAAAAATAAATATAAGTACAGATGCAACCAGAGGACAGAACAGCAGCTCATACGCAACCATAGAGACACACATGCTTGCCAATCTTAATGAAATCAAATTACAAGCATGGATGCACACATGGAAAACATGCACACAAGGAAAGAATACCACCACACATGGACACATGCAATAGACACACAGGCTTGCCAGTATTGATGACGTCAAATCACAAGCATGGATGCGCAATCTTAGCAATATTAACGAGACCAAAGCACATAAAGGAAGAAAATGGATTTAAAACACACAAGTAAACACAGTTAGTACTTAGATTCAAAACATTAACCAGATCCAGATATAACCCTAATTATTCACTTCAGCACAGTAAGTTTCGTTACAGGCTGCCTCACTGATGACAACAATTATGTAACAAATATATACGGACACATATGTAAGTGTTCTTATCGCTATGACAAACAATCACATGAACTTAAAGAGGTAGACCCACACAAATGCAAGTGTTTAGAGTTCAGACCACACACAACAAGAATATGACAACATCAGCACACACGTCGGTGCTTACGGTTTAGGGTTATACCCTTACACATGCAAGAGTGATATTGCTATGACCACAAGCCATGGACTGAAATTGAATATGACATCCACAAAAACAGTTTTTTGAAGGATTTTTGTAAGGTCCACAGGATTTTATATTCTAAATTCCAACAAACCGTTCGATACCTCCATTATACACGAATTCATCACCAAATATCTTTCCTCGAACCAAAGAGCCAAAAAAGGAACAGGAACGCATAAAAATCCTACTTTTTCCAGTGATTAACTAATTAATTAACAAAAATTACACATGTAGGAATGTAAAAACATATTAAAATAAAAAACACATCATCTTCCTAATCGATAGAAACCCCAAACAATTGCCGCATACCAGAAGAGACGAGGCGAACAAAGAAAGAGCCCAAACATTTTTAAGAAAATGAAAACAAAAATCAGAACTGAAAAATGAATTCCGATTCCCAAAAGTGGCTCATACATACAAAGCAGTAGGAAGGACGAATGCGGTTAAAGAGAATCAGCGAATGAAGCAACGAAGGAGGATTCGCACGGTGCTGAGATTCTCCGGTGTCAGAAAGAAGAGTATTTTGCGAACGAAACTATTGTTTCAGTTGCAGTGAGCTGTAGCGAGGTTTTAGTTCCGGTTTCGGTTTGGGATTCTGCGGTCGTGGGTTTTATACGGCAGCGAAAGGCATCCACAATACAATGTGATCACACGAGAAAGAAACAAACGAAAGCCTCGTGTCTCTAGAGGGCACATTTGGGTTGTTCCCTCAATTACCCCTTGCCCTTCCTCCAAAATTAATCAAATTATCCGCTCTAACGGCGTCGTTTCTGTAAAAGCCTCGCGTTATGTTTCGGTCTTAACAGTAATTGAACAAAAACCCTATACCAGCAAGCTATGCTTTGTAAGTCTTGACTTTTCCTGAGTCTTTCCCCGGTTTCATGTTAAGTTGAATTGAAACTTCTCCCATTTATCTTTTCACAAATAATTTCCAACGAACCGAGTTTAAAAAAAAATACATATAGAGAGAAGATAATGAAAATGAAAAATAAAAATCATCATTTTCTAAAAAAAATTATTTCTTTAAAAAAACTATTTTTGAAAAAAGAAATTAAGCAAATATATTAATATTAATAATAAATATATATATATATATATATATATATATATATATATATATATATATATATATATATATAAATAGTGGTAACACAAATAGCAGTTTTCGTCATGTCATGGCTACCTAAAGAAGAAGAAAAAATTGTTTCACATGATACATGCATAATTGACATCTAATTCTCTTTATCTTGTGCTTTGTAAGGAATTTTAAAATAATATTTGTGCATAGCTAGGACTGGATGCGGTTTGAATAATACTTGGTCTTAGTCTAGAGTGGTTGCAATTCAAATAATACTCATGTTTAGTGAAGAGAACTTAAGGTCAAAAGAATGCTCGTGTTTAGCCAAAAGTGACTGAGTAATTCTTATATCTTTGTAGTGGCAATTTTTGTTAGTAGAACTTTAATCATGTCAATTAAGAACTAGACTTAGTATGGGCTATGAGACCAACTAATATAAAAATAATTTATGTAAATATCTATTAACCCTTATCTTTTACATTAGATGTTATTAATATGTTACTAATCAAACTAGTAGAGTTTTGTGCAAACAATATTAGAAATAGGTAATTTTAGATAGTATATATGTCATATTGAAATTGTATCTAACAACCCTTTATCAGACACAGTCCTTTAAGAAACTTGCTTGACGGTGTTTGTTCAACACTAAATTTTGTCTGTTCACATCTATCAGATGAAGCTTTAAAAAAATTAAAATTTATAAATACACAAATCCTCTCTTGTGTTCTTGCCCTATTTTTCACACATAGAAACACGATAACCACTTATCTAAAGAGAAATCATGATAGGTGCAAATTGAAGAGAATGAGGACAAAAATGAAAAAAGCAAACGAAGAGCAAAGAAAAACAAGGATGAAAAAATCTTGTGATCTTTATGCCTTGGCTGATAAAACAGCCTTTTTTTCCTCTTAATTCTCAACTCTATTTTATGCCAAATGAATAAAGAAATAATCCAAAGCTATTTATACATAAGTCACAAATGTCAATCTATTGAGTGGATCTCAAATCGATGAGCCTTGTTAAAGTCACCTTGTCATCACCTTAATTTCATTGAGTGAATTCACTCTATAGAGCAATGAATTATGGCATTTAACAAGTCATATTCATTGAGTGCATTTCAGTGTCCTAAGCAAATTAGTTTTAGATGCAAAACCTTAGACTTTTAGGTGCATAGCTCAAAAGAATTGGGTGAATTCAAAATGGCTAAACAAATTTTGAAGTGTTAAACAAATTATACATAAAAGCTTCTATATTCATTATGCATAATTTCCCTAAGCAAAAGTAAAATGGTTGAATGATTTTTCTATAGTAAAGCAAACATTCAGAAATTGATAGAGATGTGAGAATGAGCAAGGACAAGGATCCACTTGAAGAACTTTAAGGACCTATGACACGAGCTAGAGCAAGGAAAGCAAAAGAATCTCTATAGTAAGTGTTGTCCATTTTAGTTCAATACAAGACTAAGTTTCAATGAGAAAAGACCAAGGTTGCGAATTGCATCATGGCTCAAATGGAGAATGACTAATATACCAATGTGATGCAGTTCCTTTTAAGTTATTAATTTGTTTAAATAAGGAGCTAATGATTTGTAAAATTGGCTGACCAAATTATGTTTTGGTTTAACCAATTAATGAACTTTAGTTTTACTTTATTTTCAAGTTGTAATAAGAGCTCATTTGCTAACTTAAGAATCAGCCTTTGGGAGACCAAGAGGGATGCATAGCCTAATGCTTTTTGGGGTGAATTTTGGGCTGCCAAATTTGTAGTTACAATCAGCCACTAAGTAGTGGGGTCATTAATAGCTTAAATGGGATGTAATTGTAATTTATGGGTCTTTTGTAATTTTGATGGTTAAAGCTTCTATACAAGCTAAACCATTTTTACCAATGGAGACAAGTTAAGTTTTATTCAGAAAATTAAAGTTTATCTCTTTTATTTTAGTGAGAGTGATTCTCCTAAGTTCTTGAGTGATTCAAGAACCTTTGGCTATATCAAAGGACTTTCCCCTCCTTTCCTTCCACCTTTCATATTCACATCTTCTTCTTTCACCCGAAATCAAAAACTCACTTCTGTCTAGATTTATCACGTGGTTATAACTCTCGTTCTACACATCCAAAATTAGTGTTTCTTAAACCTAAATTATAGTTCAGAAGGTGAACTTTTATCTCATTTTGGAATCACATCAATTGGAGTTCTACAACTCGAGATATCGATGTTTCCAATATATTGTCCAGACTAGAATCCCAACATCTTTCTAATCCACCTTTTCACTAAGTTTTAAGTTTCCTAACCCTAAAGATCCTAAGTCGACCCTTGTGCAAATGGGGTTCACATCAGAAATTGAGTTTAAAAAATGTTAAGTTACTTTCTTATTACCTAATATGCTAAACAAAAATTTTAAATGTTACAACATGTAGGAAAATAATCATCAAAAGTAATCTATACATACAATTTTAATGTAATTTTTTAAAGGTGACCAAAATATTAAGTACTCTTATGTAAAATGTTAAAAATGGAATAATAAAGCAAGCATATATGTTCTTGTTTCCTAATTTATTATATTTAATATTTAAAATGCAAATTGTTCTTGCTTAAGCTAATGGAGCTGACAGAAACACTTAACTTGGTCTCTCTTTTCGTTGGTATATAAGGTAAGTAATGTTTGGTCTCCTTATCTTAGGGTAATCTCTTATTTATAAGCACCAATTCCCTTGGTCTCGTGCCACTACGGTTGTATGCCTTACTATCTTGCCATTAGCAGAACTACCTCTACATTACGCAGCGCCAATGTAAGGAGTGGTGTAAACTGCCTAAAGTGAGAAGGCATGAGGTCGTCCTTAAATTTATGTCTTCTTGACCTACAAGATCAATGATCACCTTGAGGCCGACATACTAAATGACATGTGACTTATGTACAATCATAACAGACGATCCACAAATACTTGACATTTCTTCATGATTTGTCTTCTACATTTACATTCATCACAATTTTATGATTATTATGTCATTTTTATATTTATTCAAACATTTTCCATTAATTTTAAACAATTTAATTCCATTATTTCATTTCTTAGTCAAACCATTTTAATTTTGTAACATTTCATTTTATCAAAAGTAAAGGGACCGATCAATTTTATTATATTGGAGACCTTTTAAAATTGAGTTTAAAAGAAGTTAACTTACCTTTTTATCTAATATCCTAAGCAATGTTTATATGTTACATGACATAGGAAAATAATGCTAAAAATAATGTATATCATGTTATAAAATAAAACTAATAACAGAGAGAAAAATAGAAGAAAAAAAATAGAGAATGAGAGAATAAGAAGCAACTTATGTGTCTTATTACTGATAGGAAGAGTCTTATTTACAAATACAACATGGTAACCCATAAAGGATATAAATCAAATAGTTAATACAAAATATTACATAAAGAGTAATGAATCATATGACTGCCAATCATATCAATCATATAAGTAATTGCATCAAATCAATGGATGATCATTAATTCATAACACTCCCCATTTGGTGTCTATCGATAAAAGAATGTGTCTCGTTAAAACCTTACTTGGAAAAACCCTTTGGGATAAAATCCTAGTGAAGGAAAAAGAGTACATCATTCTATATAATATTGTTCTTTACATCTTCTATTTCTCCCCCTCATGTAAATTTACATCATTAAGATGACAAAGTCTAATTTTGTGAACCAATTGCTCAAAAGTTTTCCTTGGCAAAGACGTTGTAAATAAATCTACTAGATTTTCACATGAGCGAACCTTTTGGATCTCTACATCACCATTTCCTTGAAGATCATGAGTGAAAAAGAATTTTGGAAGAATATGTTTTATTTTATCTCCTTTAATATATTCTTCTTTCAATTGAACAATGCATGCACTATTGTCTTCATATATGGTTGTTGATTTCATTTTTCCCGAGGATACACCACAAGTTTGTTGCGCATGTTGAATTATAGACCTTAACCAAACACATTCATGACTTGCCTCATGTAATGCTAAATTTTTTGCATGATTTGACGATGTTGTTATTATTGTTTGTTTCACATATCGCCATGAAATCGTTGTGCCATGACATGTGATTAAATATCCTATTTGTGATAGACCATTATGAGGATCTGATAGATAACCTACATCTGCATAATCCATTAGATTTGAATTTGAATCATTTGGGTAAAATAAGCACTACAAAAAAATCCAATTTTTCTACAAACAAAATCTGTATGTAAAGCCTTAAATTCATATGTAATTGAATAATTCAGATGGATTATATACGGAAGAAAATTCGTATGTAAAACAGGCATAGGTAATATGGAAAATATTTTGTATCTAATGTTACATACAGAATAAATATATATGTAACAGATGAGGTCATTACCCACAAAACAAATCTGTATGTAACAGATGAGAACATTATATACCGAAATAGATTTGTATGTAATAATTTAGATTTTACCCTTGAAATAAATCTATATGTAATTGATGAGTGACATTTCCCATGGAGAGATCCATATGTAACCTATTTCCTAATGGATGCTTTTAACAACATATCCTTCAACATAACCATGTAAATTATCTAAGATGAGGAGTACCTCCTCCTTCATCCCTTAAATAAATTAGCTCATCTCTTTCCTCTAATATCTCTCTTATTAAACTTAGAATTCAACTATACGATGTAAACTTGCAAACAATAAGGTTAGCAAAATACTAATTAAGTATATGTTGTACTAAATCTATTTAACTCATTGCTTTGGCATATTAAGCCATAACTAAAGTTGGTGTGCACAATCAAAGGAGAAAAAGTTCATTTTACATGAAAAGTCCCATTCTCCATATGTTAAACAGAGAATCCATAGAAATTTTAGACAAAAAGGGTACTATTTCCTACATTGAGTAATTGGGTGCAAAGTTCTAAATACAAAATTGTTCAATTCCTATGAAAAACTAAAAGCATACTATTTTGATAATTTCTAAGAGAGATTGAGGAATTAACTATAGAAAACTATACTATAATCATTAAATACTACCTCGGGCTCCTTATGAACAGGCTAAAGTTCCATTAAGAAAGTTACATAATTCATGTAGTTCATACCATGTTATTTAATTTTCTTTGCAGGCCATGCCTTCACCCCTCAATTTTGAGTCCATAACTTATGCAACTATAGTGAATCGGTTAAGAAAATCACATTTAACAATATTTTGGATGTAAATAATATCAAATTTATGATGAGAAATTACAATCAAACTTCTTTTCAATAACATAATTGATGTAGCCATGAATTCTATGTGGAGTGAGTGTGTGGGGACAACATCAAATAAAATTTGGCTTAGACACTTTAGAACAAGAAGTTTAAATATCATATCTAGTCGATTTAGTCCCCCTCAAAAATAAGCAAGCGCACAAACTGTAATATGAGAAACTAAAGGCCATCATTCATTTAAAGTTAGATGAATTTATGAGGCAAATCAAAACCAATAACAAGTGTATCCTTGTTTTCTCACTTTACACGCTTGTTAGCTTTAGAAGAGCTAGATCCATAATATTATGTCTAACCATCAAACAAATTGAATTAAAATTACAAGCTCATGCAAAAACTTACAAAACGTAAATTTTGCAATTTTCCTTTAGTTTTAAGGTTGTCAACATCTCGATCAAGTTGTTGCTTCCAAGATGCTAGAAGTGCTTCATCGCCTAACAAACACAAATCTCGCCAGGATAGACTTTAAACAATGACTTTGATATCATGTTAAAAAGTGGACTTTAAGCTTAACTTAATCTCACAAAATTGGCTTGTAAGGTGAGGTTTGCACCACATTTTTATTTTTCTTTATTTTCACATTATTGTTCCACTTATAGTGATAAAATGTGTATTTTTGTATATAACCATGTCCACAATCATGATTCTTAGCATGACCACAACCACAACCAAGGCTATAACTATGACCATAAAAATATAAATAAGAAATATTGTTGCATTCACTTCTAGGAATGGAGCAGAACCAGTTGGACGGATCTCATGATTTTTCATCAAAAGTTTTATTACTTAGCTCAACCATACAAAGACATGAAATAAATTCAGAATATTTGTGAAATCTCTGTTCACAATATTGTTCTCGGAGGAGCAAATTAGTTGATCAGATGCTTTATTTCTTTATTTAATGGTATCATCAATATCCATTGCATCTAAATATATTTCAACATTTAATATAAATAATTTTTCCTTGTAATATCAAGGGTCACCAATCCCACAAATTCAAAATTTGTAGGATTTGACATATTTAGAATTAGCATACACATAATAGTAATAATAGTAATAATATTAATATTAATAATAATAATAATAATAATAATAATAATAATTTGAGATTAAGATTAACAAAGTCAAACCATTCTTATGACAAAAATAATAATATAAATTAAAATTATAAATGAAGAAAGGATTAGAAAAAGTCCAGATCAAGACACACAAACCATTGTCCTTAGAGAGCTGATAACATGTTATAAAATAAAGCTAATAAGAGATAGAAGAATAGAAGAAAAATAGAGAATGAGAGAATAAGGAGCAACTTATGTGTTTTATTACGGGTAGGAAGAGTCCTAATTATAAATACAACATAATAATCCATAAAAGATATAAATCAAATAGTTAATATAAGATATTACATAAAAAGTAATGAATAATTTGAGTATCAATTATATCAATCACAAGAGTAATTGTACCAAATCAATAAAAGACCATTAATTCATAACATATCATAAAATTTTGGTAAAATGTTTTAAAAGTGTTATTATACATGCACTCTTTTGTAAAGTAAAAAAAGTGGGAATAATAAAGGAATTAACAATACTCTTGTTTAGTAACTTCGAATTTCATATGAAAATACTTAATATTTTTGTTCAGTTTGTAATTTGGCTTTAACTCAAATCTTCTCCATTATTCAAACGGTTTAAATCAATTATTTAATGAGAAATGTTTTTTATGTCTATTTCAATCACCTGACACTCACTTAAACTTTTAAGAGTAATTTTTAATTGTAATATTAGTAAAGAAGATGAAAGATAAATAGTAAAAATGTGAATGTGAAGTTAGTGTAAAAAATTATAAAGTGTCAAATAATGAACCTTATTTCATTTCTTAGTGACACCTTTTCAATTTTTGTACCATTTCATTTCAATGTAGCTTTATTTTATAAGAAATAATGTTGTTGATATTCTTTTTGCCTGGTTTATATCATTCAAATTGAATTTTTTTTATCGATAATTTAAACAGAAAAAAACTCCACAACTAATTAAGATATTGTTTGAAAGTCCATAAAAAAACAATCACATCTTTAGCAGGAAAAACCTTATATGAAGACTTAGTGAGCTTTTGGACCCTGTGGCAGTTTGTCTCATTTGATTCCATATGGTAAGGATGTACCCATTTAACATGTCTATCTGGGAAGGTGAGTATCCAAATTCGATTCACATGTCAAAATTTGTATTTATCTTATTATTTTGTTTCTCTATTTTATAGTAGTATTATACTTGTCTTCCCATTTATTTTCATCTTTTCATCCATCCTAAATCCCATTTATTATAGTAGCACAAACAGAAATGGTGCAACAAAAAAAATGAAAAGAATGAGAGAAAAGGTGTGAAAGTGATATCCATTCTGAATTGAAAGTTGATTTCATTTATCCTGTGTACAAACAAAAGCAAAAACAATTCACAAGACCACTCTGCATCTTCTAATAAAATAAGAGCATCACCAAAGCAAAACAATAGTTCATGATTTCAACATGCAGGCTACGTGCATTGCACTGCTCCGCACAGCACGCCTTAACTAATTTCCTTTGAGCATTATACATCATCTTCATCCATCTTCTTCTTCTTCTTCTTCTTCTTCTGCTGTTTTGGACTTTTATTTACTTTTGCTTCACAGTAAAATTGAAAAAATATACGTAATATAAAGTAAAGATGAAAGTGGGGTAAAACGATATGTACTGTGTGGAGGGAGAATTTGGCAGGTTGGTTAATTATGTTCTCCTTTTTCCGATTGACTGGTGAGGCTTCCCTTCAAACAACTCATCAATGTAAGTCTCAATGTCTTCAGCTTGGTACTTTATATACTTCTCTGTCTGTCTCCCTGGGTCAAAAGTCTGGGCGAACCTCGCAACGAATGATCGGTATGCAGGGATAATCACTGCAGAGATGGAAACCCTCAGCTCCGACTGAAGCTGCTCGTCCTTCACCACCCACGAGCTCTGCGTCTTGAGAATATCGTCGAACAAAGAGTTGAAGCTCTTGAACCTCTCCTTCAGCACCGGCTTGTGAACCTTCCCATTCACGGCCAACCCTTCGTGGCTCAGACACTGCAGCACCCTGTTCCACGTCTCCCTCTGGTAGTTCTTGTGGTAGTTTCTCAGCTCCGAGGACTTCTTCCTGATCCAGTTGTCGCCCATCACCTTGCTCATCTCGCTAGAACTCTTTATCTTCTGCAGCATGTACCTCCCATTGTTCATCATGAAGAAGTTGCTCAGCGCCACCTCTTTGTACAGACGCGCCTTCCCCTCCAGGCTCGAGTCTAGCAGGTCCATCACCCTCAACGCCTGTTTTGCGAATGGAGACGGTGTTTCCTCATTCTTCTGCTCTGCATTCTTGCTTGTGGAACCCGCACGGTCCCTCTTCGTGTGCTCCATGAAAACCTGCTCTAATGTTTTCTTGTAGTCCCCTGCTATGTTTAGATAGTTCATGATGTAGCGTGTGAGGGGGTGCACTGCGCCACCTGGGACGGCGCTTTTCGCTGTCTCCGATTTAATCTGGTTCTCTAGGTCGCAGAAGATGTGGATGGATGCCTCCCCAAGTCTGGACCTGGCATGGTTCATCTCTGTCTTTATCTCCTCGCTGGACTCCTCTGGAAAGAGTCTGGCCACGCTGGGGATCACCTCGTAGAGGCCCTCGTACATGTCCAGGAGCTTGAAGAGCTTCTCTCCGGCTCGCTTCGTCATGGCGGCGCCCTCCGCGAAGTTCAGAAGCTGAATCACAACGCCGCGGGAGAGGCTGCTGAAGAGTCCCACCGCCACGGCGTGGTTGTTTGTGAACACGGTCTCGGTCAGCTTCCTCTCGCCGGGGAAGTACACTGCCGCGTACTGCTTCAGCGTGTTGATCCAGGCGGGGATCATGTCCCTGGCCATCGTCTCCCACTGCATCTTCGTCACCATCTCGTCGATGCTGATCTTCTCTAACCCTAGCTTCTGGTTAATCTCCTCGAAGGCGCTCCTCCGCGAGATTATGTACACCTGGCAGCACTCCGATTCGTAGCCGCCGAATAACATCTCGCTGGCGATCTTGCTTAGGCCGGCCATTGTCTCCTCCGAGTACCCCGGGAAATTCGTGTCTTGTTCAAAACCATCTTGTTCTTGCGCCACCTCTTGCTGTTCAAATGCCGCCATGTGTTGTTTTCCTTTGGTATCGAAGCTGTTCTGATTATATCCTCCGGGATCCAATTCGGTTGGGATTCTTGTTTCTTCCATCAGAAACCGGAAGTCCTCCTCCAAATACGTCATCAAACGCTGGTGGATTGAGGAAATGCGGTTCATCATCGAGACTTGTGCACCGCTGATCTTCTCCGGTTCATGATCACGATAATTTCCAGTCACCAATGTCATCAGTTTTGAAAACCTGTTCGCGTTGTTCAACAACCACGAATCTTCCTCCGACACCTCACCCCATCTCGGTTTACCTTCACCCGCGTCGTATTTCATTATCTTCTCTTCAACGAGATCCAAGTACCTCTCAGTGAAGTCAGGAATCTCAAAGTTGTTCGCATTTCCATCGGTTCTTAGTCTCCTTGCGAATTGGTCAATCTCTTGAGCAAGTTTCTCGAGGCTTGGCGGAGTAGACGCGGCGGCTTCTTCTTTCTTATGTTCCTCCTCCGCCTGACCATGCCGCGTCGGGGACAACGTATTCGCTTGAGCGGCGGCACCACCAGGAGGATTAAGCGTGTCACCGGCGTTGTTATTATTCTCCATGACGACGGTTATGTTTTCCTCCTCAGCGAGAGAGATAAAAGAGAAAAAGTGTTTACAAGTGAGAGATGCGTATGCTGAGGAGAATCATACGTTTGTAGTCTTTTTTGATTTTAAAAAAATAATATAAAAATTGAATAGTTGTTTCTGTCCTTTTATTGTGAGGGTTGAGTGGTTGACCGTTGACGTTACTTTTTTTTTTTTTTCCTACGTCGTTTCGTTTGTGCTTCTCACTAACTACGGTTCGTTGAATTGATAGGGATGGGCAGTGAGAGAGAAAAAGAGAGATGAACCTTTCCGCTTTTATTATTGCCTTGTTTGTCGGAGGCGGTGCTTAATGCGCGCCACTCACCGCAACGAGCGGGTTCGGATCTCAATAATAAGACGCGATTCCGGGTCGGATCCAAACCCGATAAATCTCGATGCTACGCGTTATGCCAAACAAAGAGTGATTGAGATTTGAGACAACACTTCAGATCCGGCTTAACAGGGAGCTGAGTTAGCTGAACTTGATAACTTCCAAAAAAAAAATATCGAAATTGAACTGACAAAAATAGAGATAAAGATAGATAGATAGATAGAGAGAGAGAATGAGATATGGCGGAGGTAGAAAGAGGCGAATGCTGTTGCAACCGTTTCTGGTTCTGTGTGCGACGGTGACCGGTGTGGGATTGTTGATGCTGGCGCTGAGGCCGTTGGATCCTCCAATCACTGTCGATTTTCCCAGGGATGTCAAACTCGGAGATTCAAAGAGCTCGAGCTCCGATGGCGGCGGCACGGGCTTCGTCGGAGAGAAACCGTGTGCGACGGTGGAGGAAATGGGGAAGGATTTCGAAAATGGTGTTGTTGCGAATGAAACGTTGAGAGTGAGGAGAATTATCGAGGATCACTTCATCCTGAACGGTGCCTCCCTGTTCTGCGTTTGATTTACCATTTCTGCGGCTTATATTATTTAATAGCATGAATATCCTGCAGTGACTGTTTCTTTGAGTTTCTCTGTTTTGAGGAACGAATATCTATTGTTTCGAAGTTCCTCTTTTAAGGCGTGGAGGATTTAATTGAATATCAGGGGAGCTTGTTGGTACTTGGTAATGTCGTGTCCAAGTTTCTGTTGTTTGTTTTTATTGAATGTGCTACCTTTCTCAGAGTAAAGGAATGCTTGCATTTTAACATAACTTATTTAAGAAAGGGTCTCTTGTTATTTTAGGACAAATTATGGATAGTTTTAATACTACGTAGTTTTTGTGTTTGTGAGCATAAGGTGCCATTTTGGGTTTTAATTAATTGTTCTGTTTTCTAATAAGCCTTTATTTATAGTTACACTTATATCTAAAGTAACAAATGCATTATATTTCAGTAAAAACTTATAGAAACATTTCTAATGTTTTCAATCATCATACATCTAGTTTACTCTCAAGATTGCTCAGCTGTGAAAGTATGCACTTGCTTACGACTAGTAATTATCTAATCTATTTTTTCATCATTCAATTTTACATCCTGTTTTTTCTGAAAATTATATCAATTTATAATTTCGCACCTCTCAGTGAGATTCAATGCATAATGTGTGAATAGAAACCATGTACTTCTGCAAAAACAGTTCTTGAATCAGAAGATGTTGAAAATTTTGTTACAGGTGCTTCGAGAATCAGGGATTTGCCTCCGGAGCAGTTCTGTAGTCATGGATTTGTTCTGGGAAAGACTGCAGAGGCAGGTTTTGGGAACGAAATGTACAAGGTCTTAACTGCTGCAGCACTGAGTATAATGTTAAACCGGTCCTTGATCATTGGCCAAACCAGGCATATTGGTTCTTTCCCAAGCCTTTCTTTTTCATTTTTAAGAGTTAACATTTTTATGATGGATGCATGAAGTCCTAACTCGTAGTTTATTTTAGGGGTGGTTTGGTGGTATCCCTTTAAAAATGGGGCTCCAAACTCAGACTGTTTCTGCATGAAAAATTTGATTGAAAACTGATATCTGAATCACTCACCCTCAGTCTTAAGGAGATAATTTAGCTACCTTAAGAGCATTTGCTGGCTATGCTTGTTATATAATTTTTTAAGCTTGTGTTGACTTCTTGTTCCAAAAACAATTTGGCAATGGAAACCTATCTTTGTCATTTGACACATTAGATATGTGTACTTACAACCACTCAGATATGAAAAACTAGTTGTCTACCATTGACGGATTTGTGAAACTGCTTTCGTCTTGCAATTTATTGTCTGTAATTTGTCTTTCCATTATCTGATTTCCACCTTGGTTGTATATTTCAGAGGCAAATATCCTTTTGGTGATTACATTTCCTATTCCAACTTTACCTTTACAATGAATGAAATAAAACATCTGTGGAGACAAAATGGTTGTGGAACCAAATATGGGAGGCAACTGGTTATGAGGACTGATGATTTTGAAAAGCCAGCTCAAACAAATGTCCTCTGTAGCAATTGGAAGGAATGGAAGCAACCTATCATTTGGTAAAGTGACATGGTTTTTCTACTTGTTAGTCTTTCAAGCATCACGTAATGACTATGGACCTTATATTTTAGGTTTCAAGGAACCACAGATGCCGTGGCAGCTCAATTTTTCTTGAAAAATTTACACTCTCAGATGAGGAATGCCGCTTTGGATTTATTTGGAGATCCTCAAGTCCTGGGATCTCAACCAAATGTATTTGGAGAGATCATGAGGGTTCTCGTATCCCCTTCAAAAGATGTCGAGGCAGCTGTCAATTGGGTTATTGGTGGTGGGGAGAATCCTGACATCTCATTGCATATGCGGATGCTTATGAATAGGTAATATATAATTAAACACTAATATCATTGCATGATGAATGAAGCTGGTGAGGTATACTGTTATATGGTCATGTTTCTTGTTATGTATTTACCTGTTCAGTAAACTATTGAGTGAGCTATGTAGTAGCTTTAATAATAAGAATTGAAAATCAGAATCTATCTGATAATTGAATTGGAAAATGAAATCAAACACAGCATAATTAATTACATATATAAATTACATATAAATGTCCACAAACATATTAATTGCATTTGATATTCCTTCTCAACTTTATCTATTTCAACATGAATCAAATTATAATTTAGAATAGCAACTAATTGGCGTTGCTTTGGGATTGGTATCATTATTCTTGTTTGTTACCCAGGTCCTATACCCACACAAGAATACTGACCCTACTATATACATGTGTATAATGCTCATTCTCTTTTTTCCCTTTTTACAACTAACACGTCTATATCTTGTTTGTGGTCTTCACATGGCACTTATATATAAATTATATTACACGTGTGTATATGATAGCCAATTGATTTCGACATCAAGGCAATATCTATTTTTCTTTCTTTGAAATTGTTCAAAAGCTATGCCATTTAAAATGGTATCAGAATATGTGAAACTTATGCAACAGTCAAACCAATTGTTGGACACATTTTTGTCAGTTTCTCATACATATATATCCGAACCTCTCTTCATGACTAATTACTAGTTTTAGGTAATACTGTTAATGTAGTGTCGTGTCCGAGTTGGAGTTGGTACTGTATAACTAATTACTAATTTTAGGTAATACTATTAATGATTGTTATTTTAATTAACTGTTTTAAGGTAAAACAAACCTGATATTGATGATGTAAGGGGACAAGGTTATGATCATGGGCGCAATATGAAGGATGAAATCCAAGGAGTGCAAAAAAGATTGTTGAACGTAAATCTTATAGCATTTTATATATCATCCATAATTTGAACTTAGTTTTATGTGATATGGGATTTATGTTCGAGAATTATTTCTTTCTTGGATTTTTATAATGTATATATTATTATTTGCATCATCTATAAAACAATGAAAACTTCTTGAAGACAATGAAAGTAAATTTTATTCTAAATCATTATCTTAAAATCAATGAGAAAGTAGAATTGAAACTGTGAATATAATAAAATTTCAAGCACCAAAGTTGACATATTATTTAATTCAATTATCAAAATCTTGTTAACACATTAAATTAAAAAGTAAAGTTGCAACAACTTAGGAAATTGAAAATTTTGAATTTTTTTAGGAATGAATATTTGGTATGATATTTTGTTTGCTATTAATTCTCTGTAGTGAGATTCTACCATTTGATGATAGGTAAATGAATATTGGTATAGATAATTTAAGAGGCCTTATTTATTGTTTATTTAAAAAATTGTGGGGAAATTGATTTGCATCGACTTTGTTCTCTACCCAAAAAATGGCCATTGAAATGAACGTAAAGCTGAAATTTCGTGAAAAACGAAAAATCTTTAGAAAGTCATAATTTGATGAAAATGATTATGATGAGATGGCATAACACATTATTTTAAGAATATTTTTGTATTGAATATTTTCTTTAAATATCAGAACAATGAATTTCGTCTATTGAAACTTGATTTAAACAATTTTTACGATATGGAATCATTTTTTTAATTTTATTTGAAACTAAAAAATATAAATCTTTAAATGAGAAAATTAATTACAAAAATGTTATCTTAATCATGAAAAGTTTTCTAGTTTTAGTGAACATTCAGATATTAATGATCTTGATTTGTTTTTAGAATTGAAAGCATTAGGAGTATCCATCAGAAATATTAGACTTAGTAAAAAGATTGGATTCTTTGAACATGTGGAATCTAAATAGAGTCTCACTTGTAGACATTAGAACTAGTGAGAGTCTTAACAAATTAATTGATGCTTACTTAATTAATTTTGAGATATTTGTTTATAAATTAAATGAATAATAATCATATGATAACCAATGAAAAAATTGTCTATGAAAGAGTTGGAGAATTAATTATATTTATTTTTATTCTTTTCAAAACTACCACTGTTTTTATGCTTCTAACATTTCTGCAGATTCCTATAAGTGCTGTCTTAAGTGAAGTTTTTACTTGAATTTGTTGGGAAATGACTTGGTTTAACTAACTCTATCTATACTCTATTTTTATCAATTTTCTATGCAGCCGAATACTTGGTATGTGCACTAGACGATTAGTGCAGTGCTGCATTGCATTAGACAATTGGCTTTTGTTTGATTGTAAAACCACATGCTTATAAAGTATTATTAACTATAACAGTAACTGTGGAGAAAAGTTTCTTAAAATTAAAATTGCTTAAATCATATCTTAGATTAACAATGTTATAAGATAGATTGAATGGATTAATCATCCTATCTCTTTAAAGCGAAATGTTGGAATTGCTTGATTATAAAACTTTGATCTAAAAAAGCTAGAATATAAAGATTGATAATTCATATTATATTAAATTTCTTTAAAGGCTTTGCCTTAGCTCCAAAACTTTTATACACGGCCTGCCAAGAAGTCAAACAAAATAGTGCTAAGTTAAGTAGCAAATTTGTTTCCATATGTCCTCATCTCTTTGACACCTTTGAGTACCGTGTCCATTCAGCTACAAGGCAAATACGAAGAAAAGGTCTAAAGAATACACTTTAGATGCATAGACTCTCTGTCTGTTGAGGCACTAAAACGCCGTCTATTATGATATTTCTGTTTGAAGATATCAAATAATATAGCCTCTTGAATGGTTTAACCGTAACTTCAAATATAGAAATGTCATAAAAACCAAAAAGTAGAAAACGAAAGGCCTAGCCTTATAATAAAATAGCATTGCATGCATATCTGACGCATTATCTATGCAACATACCGAGTCTTCTGTTTATTCTTTTTTTGGGGGGATAGGAATGAGGTTCAACCTTCTCGCAGGATGTTCTTGACTGATTGATGCTTTTTCTGTCATTTTTTAAAGGTCCATCAGAGCAGTACAGGCTGCATTACATTGCATAAAAAAAGCCATAGAGAGTCAGCACCTAATGTCAAGACCAAAGGTGGTTGTGGTGTCAGATACACCTACTCTTGTTCAAAGTATCGTGCCCAACATTAGCGAATTCGCACAGGTAAGTTCTCAGTTCATGGTGTGAATCTTTTTGAGTACAACAATATGCCTCTCTTAATTTATTAGTGACATGGAAATCAGTGCTTTGAAATTAGAGCTGGGTATCTGCTGTAGTGAATAAATTTTCTTCATTAGCTAGTTTTTATTGCTTACTATCCGAACATGATGCAACTGGGGTGTCTTTTTGACCAGGTTCTTTATTTTGATTATGGAAAGTTCAAAGGAAATGTCTTCGAAGATTTGCCCAAGAAAGATTTTAGAGTGAAGGATTGGGGTCCAGCACCCAGATGGGTTGCTTTTGTGGATTTTTTTCTTGCATCTCGTGCCAAATATGCTGTTGTCTCTGGAGCTCATCGTCGTGTTGGAACTACATATGCTCAGTTAATCGCTGCACTGGCTGCAACACGCAATCTGGGTAAATGCACTGTCCTCATGTATCATTTTTTGTTTTTATTTGTTTCTTCGAATGCACCATTGAAGCATCTGCAAACTGTTATGTTCAGGAGAGAACTCGACTGGTTCAAGTTTTTCATTTTTGAGCAGTTTCCATAGTAATATTTTGAGTGAAGGTTTAAAGAATCAAGTTGGGTGGGGCCATGTGTGGAACAGATATGGTGGAGAGTTGAGTTGTCATAACCAGACGAATCAATGTGCTTTCACAGCAATTCTCCCTCCTGGTTGGTGGGACGGCCTAATGCAGTCTCCTATTCCAAAGGATATTAATCGTCTTGCTGCCTATGGCATTCGACTCTCTGCTCTGGGCGCAGTTGATTTCGATTCCCTTCAAAATCACTGTCTTTCAAGGAAAAATGTTGAGAGAACCATCACTTTCAATTTGTAGCCTTCGGAAGTCACATATCATTGTATTCTTTATGGTATTAAACATAATAATTTATTAGTATAGATTTTGTTGCGTCATTCCTTTTCTTTACCTTTTTAGTCCATCTTTTATCAATTTAAATGTAGTCCTACAAATTTAAGTTGTTCATCCGGTTAAATATAGAAAATGAGTAAAAGAAATAAATGAGATTCAGCTAGATTGTTAGTCTAGATGATGAAATCTTTAACATTTCATAAATAAGTTAGTAATCACTTCACAAAATAAATAAATATAATATTTACATAATTAAAAATAAATTAAATAAAACAAATATATAAATATAAAAGATAAATAAAATATTGTAACTATAAACAATAAAAATAATATTTTAAAAAATAAAATATAAGTAAATAAAATAATATATAATTTAAAATAAATAAAAATTAAATAATTCAACATGAGTTTTACAAAATTAATGTAAGAATAGTTTAACTTAACTCCATATCTTATAATTAAAAGTTAAATAAATAACACCATAAGAATTCGTTTAAATAATTAAAATTTACATATTCTTTTATCATATTTTCTTTCTTTCTTTTGTCATTTTTTTTTATTTGACGCTATCTTTGCTTTCACCATTAAACTTACTTTTTATTTCTGGTCCTATTCTTTGGCAGGATAATGACCTTAGATGCTTAAAGACTAACCTTATGTGTATGGTAGGGTGAAACCTATTGGCAATGGCTCTGCAGAGCAGTAGAGGTCACCACGTGTAAGCGTCAAGTGAATTTGATCTTATTATATTTATCCGGATAATTGAGTCATAGTGTCCTGCTTGCCATAACATGATTCAGTGTGCCTAATGTGTTGTATACTTGGAATTGTTTTAAGTACCTGATTGCTATAATATGTTCAAATGATTTTACACTAGCTTACCCTTTCATTTTCGTGTCTGTGCTTGTCTTTCTTTTCTTTTGCTATGATCACCTCTTGGTGGGAGCAGATGAGAGAAACGTTCAAGGTGGGTCTGGTGATAGTAGCGGTGCAGCTTAGAGTATCCTGTTTTTGGTGGCTCTTAGGAGCAGTTTCACGGCCATGGGGCCTTTTTGTAATAGTTGTCCTAGTGGCAACCCCCTTTATCAAACTGTTATATTGCCAACTTTTAGATTCTATTTTGTTCATGACATGGTAGTATGCCTAAGCTACCTTTTCCAGTACTCTTACAGATGACTGTATCGGTTAATTTTCTTATGCTTCCTCTTCATCTGATTGCTCCTTTAATATTATAATTTTGTGATACTTTATTGAGTAGATTTATTCTATTTAAATGAAATGTCACATACAACATGAGTTTTATAAAATTAATGTAAGAATAGTTTAACCTTAGTCCATATCTTATCTTAATTAGTAAAAGTTAAATAAGTAACACCTTAAGAATTCGTTTAAATGATTAAAATTTAACGATTCCTTTATCCATATTTTCTTTCTTTCTATTGTCATTTTTTTTCTTATTTAAAGTTATCTTTACTTTCACGATTAAACTTACTTTAAATTTTTGTCTCATATTTTTTTATTCTCTTTTACTAATCAGAATCTTATTTATATATATATATATATATATATATATATATATATATATATATATATATATATATATTTATATTTATAATTTTTGAATGCATGTTAAAAAATTCAATTTTAAATTTAATTTAAATCTATAAAATCAGTTTATAAAATAAAATTTATACACTATATACCAATTTATAAAATTAGATTTATATCCATAATTTCTATATATAAATACCAAAATAATGAAACAAATTAAAGTTATACAATAATTTATAAAATTAGATTTATATCCATAATTTCTATATATAAATACCAACATAATGAAACAAATTAAAGTTTAGAGAAAAAATAGTTTTTTAAAATGAAACTTCTATAAACATCTTTTCTACTTATAAACTTTGTTTAATAATGATATATTTAAATTCCATTTTAGATAGATCACCTCGACAATTCTCTAAATTCTTACATTTTTTAATTAATCTCACTAATCGATAACAAAAACAAAAAAAGTAAAAGTAAAATAAAAAGAAAATTTTATTTCTCGATTAGACGTTATCCGATTTTGAAAGAACGAAGTTACATATTTCTTAAATAAAATATTTTTTAAAATAACATTTTCTGTAAAAAGGGTTTTCATAATGAGACGACAATATAATATTGATAAACGAATAAATAAGATTTCATTTAGTTCAAAAGTAACTAGAATAGT
>Ga0214544_1001729_pt1 | contig 45851 bp, 14 predicted proteins | sample CNSS3metaG_FD_160074 | JGI IMG/M metagenome (GOLD analysis project Ga0214544, IMG submission 160074) | Root nodule microbial communities from cowpea collected in UCLA plant growth center, Los Angeles, California, USA - CNSS3 | ecosystem: Host-associated > Plants > Roots > Nodule | place: USA...
ATTGTCCATCTGTGTTGAGCTGCTAAGGAAATCAACAACCTGATTGTTTCCATCCTCGTCACTGGAGCGAATACTTCATCATAGTCTATTCCTTCCTTCTGCTTGTACCCCTTCACTACGAGTCGAGTTTTATATCGCTCAACTTCTCCTTCGGCGTTTATTTTCTTCTTGTACACCCAATTTACGCCAATAGGCCGAGCTCCTTTGGGCAGATCGGTTAGCTCCCACGTGTTGTTGCGTTCGATTGCTCCGATCTCTTCATTCATTGCCATTTGCCACTTTTCCTCCTGCATAGCCTCTTCAAAGCTTAAGTCTTCTGAATCTGCCAAGAAACATACAACATGTACTTCGTCAATCGAGTTGTATATGTCTTGCAAGCTTCGCGCTCTAGGCTGTAGAAGTTCATCTTCTTCATCAGAAGTCTCATGATCTCTTACAGCTGGTGGTGTATCTACTTCCAAGCTTCTAGACTCCTTCTCCGAGTTGTTCCACTTCCACTCGCTTTCTTCATCAACTTGAACATCTCGACTCATAATCAACTTCTTTGTTATTGGGTTGAACAACCTATACGCCTTGGTTTTTTCATCATACCCAATAAACACGTACTTCTTACTCCGATCTTCAAGTTTGTTCCTTTGTTGAGCTAGAACATGACCATAAGCAATGCTGCCAAACACTTTGAGGTGAGACACACTCGACTTTCTTCCACTCCAGACTTCTTACGGTGGCTTCTCGTTCAGCTTAGCATGTGGACATCTATTTTGCACATAGATGGCACATTGCACTACTTCCACCCAAAACTCCTTATGCACATTCTTGCTTTTCAGCATTGTACGAACCATGTCAAGTATGGTTTAATTTTTCCTCTCAACTACTCCATTCTGTTGGGGTGAGTATGGTGCTGTCAGAAATCTCCTTATTCCTTGCTCCCCACAATACTTCATGAGTTCGGATGAGATGAATTCCCCTCCTCGGTTAGACCTAACAGATTTGATAGGCATGCCGGTCTCCTTTTCAACCATTGCTTTGAACCTTTTAAACACTTGGAACACCTCGGATTTCTCCTTCAAAAAATACACCCATGTTTTTCTTGAAAAATCATCTATGAAAGAAATGAAATACCTTTTTCCACTGAAAGATTTAGGTGTAATTGGTCCACAAATGTCTATGTGAATTAATCTGAGTTGTTCATTTGCCCGGTACTCGGTAGTCCTTGGAAATGAGGTCCTCGGATGCTTCCCGAGCACGCACTCTTCACAAAATTTCTTCTCAAACTCCACAGTCGGGAGTCCTCGCACCATCTCCTTTTTCACCAACTCGGCAAGTCCACCAAAATGCACCATCAGCTGACCCATGCTCAATATGGTTCTCTTGAGATTGGGTACATAGTACATGTAACATCCCTGGCTACCCCTCCTCGGGCCCCAGAGGCTGTCAGGTTACTACAACCCAATGCACCAGCGCAATTGGTAGCATCTGCTGGTGAACCAGAGGTGTTAAAGGTCAGGTTGGGGGTTCGATTCCCACTGGCAACAACCCACCCAGTATGAATGGGCGGAGAAGGGTGAGGGGTTGGGGTGCATTGGGCTGTAGTAACCTGACAGCCTCTGGGGCCCGAGGAGGGGTAGCCAGGGATGTTACAGTACACATCTCTAATTTCTCCAACTCGGTTGTTCTTTTTGCAGGTACCAGATTATACCTCGACCTTTTACTGCCACCTTTGATGCATCACCAAATGATACGTGTCCAGCCTCAACTTTGGTGAGCTCCTTAAAAAGATTCTCGTCCCCGCACATGTGGTTGCTTGCTCCTGTATCAAGGTACCAAACTGAGTTGTCAGAACATCTCAGACTTAGCTCGGCACCTGATCTCCTGGACATCATCAGTATTCCTTCTTCCTCAACATCCTCAGAAAGGAGGTTTGTTTCCTTCTTGCTTTCAGATCGGTAATCCTTCGCGAAATGTCCAACCTTTCCACAATTGTAACATTTGACTCCTGAGAAGTAGTCTTTGGCAAAATGACCATACTTACCACATTTGAAGCACTCAACTCCTGAGTTGTTTGATTGACCTCCTCGGCCTCTACCACCACGACCTCCACCTTGTCCTCGGCCATGCCAGTTTTGTTGGCCGACTTGTTCTTGACCTCTTCCATATCCTCCTCTGCCTCTACCACCCTGGCCTCGAGTGTTCTGAGTATAAGGAACCTTTTTCTCCCTAATGGTTGTCTTTGCTTGGAGTGCTTGATCAAGGGACTTCTCCTTCTTCTTCCTTCTTCGTTGCTCATGCGCTTCAAGCGACCCAACAAGCTCTTCCACCGAGAGCGCTGTCAAGTCCTTGGATTCCTCTATTGCGCAAACTATATTCTCGAAGTCGTCGGTTAATGACCTCAAGATTTTCTCCACCACTCGGCAAGCGGGCAACGTCTCTCCATTTCTACCGAGCTGATTCACTACGGTCTCAACTCGGGAGACGTACTCGACAACCCCTTCATCTTCCTTCATCCTCATCCTTTCAAGCTTGCCTCTAAGAGTTTGAAGTCGGACTTGTTTCACACGGTTATCCCCTTTGTATGCCTTCTCCAGAATATCCCACGTTTCTTTTGAAGACATAATATTTGCTATCTTCTCAAAGCCGAACTCATCAACAGCTCGATACAGCACGTACATAGCCGTTTTGTCCTTTGCTCGTGTTGCTTTTAACGTAGCAAGCTAGGCTATCGTCATTTCTCTAATGTCCTCTGGTTCTTGGTGCCCATTTTCGACCACCTCCCATACTTCTTGGGAACCAAGGAAAGCTTTCATTTGCAAGCTCTAGTTATCATAGCTGACACCTTTTGATAACTTTGGCAGGGGCATGCTGTTAGCTAAGTTGGCCATCTCGATCAAACTCTCTAACTAACTCAAACACTCAAGCTCTCAAGCTCTGATGCCAATTTGTTGAAAAACAAGTCTCTCTGGATAAACACTCTTTGTATTTAGATTTGTTGTGTTTGAAATGAAGCACTACATGGTCGTTTTATGGGCCTTTGGACATGACCCTTCAACTACATTCATTAAATATAACTACTACCTAACTCATAATTAATGAACTCTATTGCATGCTTAATCATAGCTAGACCCACTCTTTGTACGACTTGTGTTGTCCTTAACTAGTGTTCACCTCCCATAATTGTTTTGGCAGCCTTGGAAATTTCATTTTTAAGCAGTTCAGCTGTAGAACTTTTCACCCATATAACAATCAAAATTAGATAGGACAATGTTGTTTCTATATATGAACTTGGTCAGTTCTGTCTTGTCCGTGCCTTTAGTTCCAACTATTGAATAAATGCACCAGTGTTTCTCATCCGAGAGTAATTGGGCCATCAAAAACTCCAGGTCTTCATAACAGCCGACCATTGTGATTCATTACCAGGTGGTTGTGTCTTTCTACACAATGACTCGGACAGGGATCGACGTTGAGTCAGACCATATGCCTTTCTACTTCTCCAAGCATCTTTTATTTTCTGTTATCCTCTTCATCTTGTCCATGATGTGAAACCGCGCCTTGGAATCCAAGATGTTGTTTAGTATTGTCATATGCTTCAATTGGTTGAAGCTATTTTCTTTAAAATATACACTATAATTGTTTTACTTGTTTTACTTTCTTCCAGTTGGGGAATGTTGTGAATTGCAAAATATTGTTTTATTGTTATTTATTTTTGTGTCTCCTTTTATCTACATATAAATACTACCTTGGTGCATGGTTAAGGACGGTTCAACAGTTTATAAGGCCTAAAACAAATTTAAAAAATGAGGCCTTTATTTAAAAATTTATTTTTGAATTTTTTTTATGCAAAATTATTTATTAAATTGTCATAATTAATTTTATTTAACATTTCTTTCTTAGTGAATAATAGGACTAGTATGTTTAATATTTTTTTAGATAAGTTTTTATTATCTTTATATTTGAGAAATTTCTTTCGGCTCAAACAACTGACACTAGAATTCTTAAAATTATTATATAAGCATTTGTAAAAGAATTTATTCTTTTTATATATAATTTCTCTTAAGATATTTAATTCTGAAATTAAATCAAATCCATCAATATCCAACAAATTACCATGTTTTAAAGATTTTTCAAGGTTTAAGCATTTATCTTTCAAAAATGAAATATCTACACATCGCAATACACAAGACATTTGCTCTTTTTGTTCATAGCTCCTTTTTGAATAGCTTGATTCAAATTTTATAGTTAAAATATCTATATATTTTTATATAAAATAAAAAATGATAATATATAAAACACTACTAAAGATAAATATATAAAACGAATGAAGTAAAACAATAAAACTTGGTTCTGGTTGTCAAGAAAATAAATTTGATAGTAGACTTGTATTATCTTCAAGTCTCAAGTCTCTTTTTCGTTCTTAAGTTCAACTTTTTTTCACAAACTTTCAAAGTTGTTTATTTTAAGATTAATCATTAATAAAAAGAATTAAAAAAAATATTGTTCTTTTTTTTCCTAAACTTGAATTATCTTTTTACAGAAAACTTAACTTTGAATTACGCTCAAATTAATCTATTATTAACAAAAAGACTAAACCATAATCTAATTAATAATTTTGTAAAAAAAAATAAGTTTCTCCCCAATATATATGCAAAAAAAAAAACTCTCGAAACTCGTAATCTAAAAGTACCAACAAATAAAACTAGACAAAAGAAACACATTTATAATTTGAATACAAATTCAAAATAGAATAAAAATAGCAACAACTATAATAGAAAGAAAAAAACATACTAACTAGAAATGAGAAATAAAGATGAAAAAATTGGTATACATGGACAACATGAGATTAAAGAGATTGAAGAGAAGAAAATAAAGTAAGGAGACATAAGAGAAGTTATAGAGATAAAAGAAGAAAATAGAATCCAAATAAATTATAAGAAAATAAAGATAGCTAATCATTCTTTTGTAAACAAAATTATAATTTACTAAAAAAATGTTTTAACTATTATCAATTTTACTACCAATAAAAATTAACATACACTAATAATAACTTAATTAAATTTTATTTCCAAACATAAACTTATAATTATTTTAATAGAGCTATATTAGTAATAAAATATTTTTTTTTTGTCCTTTTTTATCTTAAACATAATTTTATAATTAGTTTAAGAAAGGTATATTAATTAGTACTAAAAATATATTGAGGCCTTTTTTTCTTAAACATAATTTTATAATTAATTTAATAGAAAATATTAGTAGAAAAATTTCTTTTTTTAAGGCCTTCTTATCCTTAAGGCCTAAAACGATTACTTTACTCACTTTACCCTTGAGTCAGTCTTGTGCATGGCATGGGAAAAAACACAACAAAACAACAACAAATACTAGAGTTTTCAAAAGTGTTCTTCTTTTCTTCTCTATATTATCTTTAAGATAGTAGTGTTCATAAGGTGTGGAGATCCTTTGCTGCACTCGATCGATCTGATGGGTTGTTGTATCTTGGGAGAGAAACACATATGATCTGAAACACATATGTTTGTGTATTGTGTATTTGTATGCATGTCTCAACCCAGGCTATTTCTATCCTTATCTCATTTATCTATTATTGTTATAAGTATTATTATGTCTCTAATGAATATTCTTTGATTCATATACATGTCTATTATTATTGCTCTAATTATTATTATTATTATAATAATTTTATTATTAACAGTATTATTTGTTTAATCATTGTCTAACATAAATATACGGGGGAATGTTGCGGTTAAGGAATCACAATAATCGGAGAGTGGATCTTATTCATCTTCGGTCTTCAACTACCTCTAAGTTTGTCCCACATGAATAGGTGACCTAACCTTGTATAATAATTCAATCTAATAATTTTTTTAAAAAAATGACAAGTCATTCAAATAACTCAAAATCAAGAAACTTGGTTGCATGAATCAGTTTATCAAGAAGATCTTCTATCGAGACACAGAACCTTCCCCCAAGGAATCAAAAGAACTCATTTTCAATAAACTTAGGGAGAAATCATGGAGTGCAAAACACATTAAAGCCGGTAAAAAAGTTCGAGGAGATTGACTTCTCCATAGAAGGAGTGTCATTCCATTTATTGGAGTACTCACAGCCTTTTGATTTGACATATTGCTACTGAACTTTGCCATTATACACATGGTAAAGTTTGTAAAATTTTATAGATGTATTTTTGGTTGCGTTACAAATTTCATTGCATATAATGAATAACCTTGGATTAAAATACCCATCATGTAAATGAATTAGAAAGATTAGGAATCGAAAAGTATATGAATCACTAAATGAAAATAGTTTAAATCAAGGAAATAAATAGATTTTTTATTTAATAAGAAAAAATAATGTATATATAAAAAATATGTATAAATATATAATTTGGCACTCCTGAATATTTTGTCCAAAGTTCCGCCATTACTCATCCATGTATAGCTTATAATGGCTCATTTATGGCTTTTATTTTAACTTTTGCATATGCAGTGTTTGAGATTTCAAAAGGTTTTTTCCCAGGGAAGGGGGTATGATAATTAAAAACAAACTGCGCTCATCCTTCTTCTTCTTTTTTTCATTTTTTATCTCTATTTTTTTTTTCTTTAAAATTAATGTGTTTGAAAATTTTTAAAGAAAGAATTATTTAACCTTTTTTATTTACCATTAAATAATCATCTTTTTATTTTTATTTTTCAAAAATAAATTTATTCACCTAGATAAAATTGGATGTTAACACCAATGTATGATAAGCTGTATACAAAGGCATTGACAACATATACACCCCTTGGCATTTTCTTCAAATGTAAGTTTTTTCTACACCTTAACTACATTTGTTTCATTTTACCTTTGATAAATAATAAAAGTCACATAGATTATGAAAAGACAATTACGACTCTTTGTTGGGACTATTGTGTCTGAGGTATATATTGTCATTGTTTCACTTCCATCGAGTTGGGGAATGTTTTGGTTAAACAATCATAGGAATTGGAAAGTGATCTTATCTACTGGTTCATTTTAGATCTTCAGACACCCTTAAGCCTGACATAAGGTGTTATAATGTTGTATGCAAAACTATAATTTAAATTATAATTTTGTATGCAAAATTATAATTTAAATTATAATGTTGTACGCAAAATTATAACTTAAAATTATAATTTTGTACGCAAAATTATACCTTAAAATTATAATTTTGTACGCAAAATTATAATATTAGAAGTAAGAGTTCTGGTTTTAGCTAGTTTGTTGCTGCAAGTGATCCTAATATTTTTTTACAACAGAAGAAAAGTACACAGCTAATAGATGGCTGCAACTAGTTGTGTGGTTGACTTATCAGTTTATCAAGAAGATCTTCTACGGAGACACAAAACCTGCCCCCGAGGAATCAAAAGAACTCATTTTCAAGAAACTTAGGGAGAAATCATGGAGTGCAAAAGACATTAAAGTTGGTAAAAGAGCGCGAGGAGATTGAGTTCTTCACAGAAGGAGTGTCATTCCATTTATTGGAGTATTAAGGTACAACTTGATCACAGCCTTTTGATTTGACATATTGTTATTGACCTTTGCCATTATAAAATTTGTAAAATTTTATAGATGTATTTTGGACTACGTTACAAATTTCATTACATATAATGAATAACCTTGAATTGGATTAAAATACCCATCATGTAAATAAATTAGAAAGATTAGGAATCGAAACGTATATGAATCACTAAATGAAAATAGTTTAAATCAAGGAAATAAATAGTTTTTTATTTAATAAGAAAAAATAATTTATATATAAAAAATATATATAAATATATAATTTGGCACCCTGAATATTTTGTCAAAAGTTCAGCCATTGCTCATCCTTCTTCTTTATTTTTATTTTTTCATTTTTTATCTCTCTATTTTGTTTTTCTTTAAAATTAATGTTTGAAAATTTTTAAAGAAAAGATTATTTAACCTTTTTTATTTACCATTAAATAATCATCTTTTTATTTTTATTTTTCAAAAATAAATTTATTCAGCTAGATAAAATTGGATGTTGACACCCGTGTATGAAAAGTCGTATACAAAGGCATGGGCAACATATACACGCCTTGACATCTTCTTCAAATGTAAGTTTTTTCTACACCTTAACTACATTTGTTTCATTTTACCCTATAATTAATAAAAGTCACATAGATTATAAAAAGACAATTACGACTCTTTGTTGGGACTATTGTGTTTGATATATATATATATATATATTGTCATTGTTTCACTTCCATCGAGTTCTCTTGTGTCATAAAATTATAATTTTGTATGCAAAATTAAAATTATAATTCTGTACGCAAAATTATAATTAAAATTTTGTACGCAAAATTATAAATTAAATTATAATGTTGTATGCAAAATTATAATTTAGAATTGTAATTTTAAAATTATAATTTTGTACGCAAAATTATAATATTGGAAGTAAGAGTTCTGGTTTTAGCTAGTTTGTTGCTGCAAGTGATCCTAATATTTTTTTGCAACAGAAGAAAAGTACACAACTAATAGATGGCTGCAACTAGTTGTGTGGTTGGCTTATCAGTTTATCAAGAAGATCTTCTATGGAGACACAAAACCTGCCCCCGAGGAATCAAAAGAACTCATTTTCAAGAAACTTAGGAAGAAATCATGGAGTGCAAAAGACATTAAAGTTGGTAAAAGAGCGCGAGGAGATTGAGTTCTTCACAGAAGGAGTGTCATTCCATTTATTGGAGTATTAAGGTACAACTTGATCACAGCCTTTTGATTTGACATATTGTTATTGACCTTTGCCATTATAAAATTTGTAAAATTTTATAGATGTATTTTGGACTACGTTACAAATTTCATTACATATAATGAATAACCTTGAATTGGATTAAAATACCCATCATGTAAATAAATTAGAAAGATTAGGAATCGAAACGTATATGAATCACTAAATGAAAATAGTTTAAATCAAGGAAATAAATAGTTTTTTATTTAATAAGAAAAAATAATTTATATATAAAAAATATATATAAATATATAATTTGGCACCCTGAATATTTTGTCAAAAGTTCAGCCATTGCTCATCCTTCTTCTTTATTTTTATTTTTTCATTTTTTATCTCTCTACTTTGTTTTTCTTTAAAATTAATATTTGAAAATTTTTAAAGAAAAGATTATTTAACCTTTTTTATTTACCATTAAATAATCATCTTTTTATTTTTATTTTTCAAAAATAAATTTATTCATCTAGATAAAATTGGATGTTGACACCCGTGTATGAAAAGTTGTATACAAAGGCATGGGCAACATATACACGCCTTGACATCTTCTTCAAATGTAAGTTTTTTCTACACCTTAACAACTTTTGTTTCATTTTACCTTATAATTAATAAAAGTCACATAGATTATATCACATAGATTATAAAAAGACAATTACGACTCTTTGTTGGGACTATTGTGTTTGAGATATATATATTGTCATTGTTTCACTTCCATCGAGTTCTCTTGTGTCATAAAATTATAATTTTGTACGCAAAATTAAAATTATAATTTTGTACGCAAAATTATAATTTTAAAATTATAATTTTTGTACACAAAATTATAATATTGGAAGTAAGAGTTCTGGTTTTGGCTAGTTTGTTGCTGCAAGTGAGTCTAATATTTTGTGACAACCGAAGAAAAGTACACAGCTAATAGATGACTGCATTGTTGTCTATTTCTTGGGCATTCTTTCTCAAGACAACAAAACTGCTATTACAGGAGAAAAAAACAAGTATGTGGTATGTGCAGGTTTGATGCTAGTAGGCGAGCTAACTCTGTGAGATCTTTAGAAGCAAGTCTGTCGGAAATTATACTATCCTTAGAGATGTTGTGCCATTCAGCAAGCCCAAGCCAATGTAGAGGGCTTAAAGTGTTGAAGATCATGCATTAAGAAAATAATATCTTCAAGCGAAAGTAAATGCACAATTAAGAACAAAAAATATAAATTAAAGCACATAAAAAATCTAACATGTTCGGCACCTCAAATCCAACCACTCATGTGCATCACCTGAAAGGCACAACATGCAACGTTGATTTTGGTTAGCCTGTCAAATTGCTTCTCTATGCAACTTGATTTTGGTTAGCATGTCAAAATTGTTACTCTTCCTCCCTTGATTTTAACTTCTTACTTAAAACCTCAGTTCTGATAAATTGTACTAAGAAAATAATCTCTTCAAACAGAAACACATCCATCCGATAAAATTACAATAATTACCCACAATTACCCAAGTCTCCCATGCACCCAAGACCCAAGAGACCTATTGGCAATAATTCCAAAAACAACTCTTTATTTCTATCTATATCTATAGTACTTTTTGTTGTTTTTTCTCTTCATATTACCATATTAATGGATGTGAAACTTTGGATGAATACTAACCTGAAATCCAACTGTAATCAGTTTAGTTTAGGGGATGAGCTGCTCACTCATGTCTGGCTTTTAATGACATAATTAGGTATCACTAAAGTTATGGTCATCAAGAAAGAAGGACAAGCTTATAGGCAGCTAAATTTGTTTTGGCCAATTAGTCATTCATTTCCATGGTTGAGATCACTAAGATTTTAACTTTTCAGGTACATAGTGCGTCTCAGATTTCAAAAGGTTTTTTCCCACCTAAATAACATCTTCCTTCGCTATAACATGGTGTTATTAGTTTTAGATAAGATGGAATATGAATGTATTTAAGTTGAGATGTTAGAACAGTAATGGTGAGTAATATAAAATAATGGGTTTTTCTCTTGCATGAGGGTGGTGTTAAACTTAGTAAGTAGGGGTTGTGCCTAGTAATTTGAAGATTTAATTTTAATCTTCTGGAGACCAGTTCCTCTCCTTCTATGTATCTCCCGTTACCCTTTTTCTCTTGCATCTAAAAAATACAGTTTGTGAGAAAGTGAAGAATATTAATAGTGTACCTTTGAATATCTTCTTCCTTCTCTCAAAGTTCAATTTTTCTTTTTCAGAAGAAAGCGTGCATGTGTACGTGGTTGGAGAGGAATATAGTTTTTGTGAGCTTGAGCTTATTTTTTTAGTGTTTCATGGTTAGATATTTAAGTTTGCAAGTGATAAAGGAATTCTTTTGTGTTGTAGTTCATCCTCGTTCTCAACTTTATTTCCCGACATAAAAAGTCAAAGCAAGAAAAACTAACTTTGTTTTAAATTACAAATAGAGTTTCGAGAGATAAATTAATTTTGGGATTCTTTATGGTGGTCAATTTAATTGGTAATTTTGTTAAATTCCTGAATAAGATTGGTTTTGTGATTGATGTTGGTGAGCTAATGTTAGGGTCAGATTCTTAAGTAACGTTTGACTTCGCTAGCTAGGCTAAAGTTTTAAAAGATTTAAATTTGCTCGACATCCTCCCACTATGTCTCCTAATTTATATATGATAGTGATGTTAGAAAATGATTACTCAAATAATACTAATAATAATAAAAAATATGAAATAATATAATAATAATAATAATAATAATATACAATGATACAATAATAATTATTAAAACAATAATAATACTAAGACATATATATATATATCTATAACTATATATAAAGGGGATTCCCTCTTTTGTGTCCACATTTCATAATTCCAACTTTACCCTTTATAATTTAATTATTTATTAAATTTTTAAAAATTAATGGTTATTTGTATAAGTTTTTATAAAATTATTTACTTATCTCCTTTTTCTTTTTTTCTCCTACTATTCATCAACAGTTATTTTTCTCTTATTTTCTCCGTACATTTTATTTTATTTTTTATAAATATACTTTTATTTTATTTATTAACTTAATAACATTACAACATCATCAATTATTAATATAATTCAAAAAAATGTGTACACACAGGCGCGATAGCGCCTGTGTTTACACTAGTATATAATAATGAATATTAATAAGAGATCAACAATTATAATAACAATAATAAATAAAAATAAATAAGGAAAGGAGTAGAAATACCCTGGGTTGAGGCACGCATAGCGCTATCCTTAGAGAGAAAACGTCCCTACTGCACAGGGCTAAACAAATATATCAATATACAATCATATGTGTTTCTTATCATATGTGTTTCTCTCCCAAGATACAACAACCCCGATCGATCGAGTGCAGCGAAGGATCTCCGAACCTTATCAACACCACTATCTTAAAGATAATATAGAGAAGAAAAGAAAAACACTTTTAAGAAAGACTCTAGTGTTTGTTGTCTTTGTTGTTGTTGTATTGTATTCTTCCCCCATGCACCGAGGTGGTATTTATAGGTAGCAAAAGGGGAGACAAAGGAGTAAATAGTAATAAGAATATAGCCGTTAGCCATAAAAAACATTAACCCATAAATTAAAGGTCTATAAAAACATGAGTAACAGTAAGTTTTTTTATTTTAATTAATTATTTTAAAATTATAATAAAATATTTCCAACAAGAGATACTTGTTTCTACATGTTTTTTCCTTCCCTTATTATTCATTTCTTATTTAATCATTTTCCTTTGTTTGTATTGTTCATACTTCAAGACATGATTCATATATATTTAATCATTTTCCCTTCTTGTATCGTTCATTTTTTAGTATATTTATCCTGTTGAGATTGAGATAGAATATATTACTTGATGTGTGTATTGAATATATTGCTTGATGTGTGTTAAGGGTTAAGTCATGAATATTTAAACAGACAAATTTTTGTGTTGATTTTAGTTTATATGTTGAATTCACATGATAATCCTTTAAAAGGTATTCACTAAGTTAGGGATCCAAACCTTGAAGAAAGTTATCCAATTGAATCAGTTTTGAAGGTTAAAGCATTGTTTTTCTTTCAATAATAATTTAATACAATACATTCAATTTGATTTTCAAGATGTATTTATTCTTAATTATGTTTTTTTTATAGACATTGAATGAATTTGAGAGCAAAGACACCACAAAAAGGAAATTTTAGTGGTGCTAAGCTCAAGAAAAGTGGGAAAAAATAAGGACTTTATCATGGTTGAATACATTGCTTGTATTTGCAATTGGTTAAGAGCATACTTTCTTATTGTTACGTACTTTTTTTTAATTGTCGCAGACTTTATTGTTGATGTCTAGCAAGTCATGATACTAGTGCAATTAGGTACATGTTTGTAGCATTTTATAGAGCATTTTATGGGACAATAAAATTGTATGGAGCATTTTATGGTACACTAAAATTGAATTTACCTAAATATTGTCGTTTGGTGGTGGTGGGTTCAACAGCAGCATAATGACCAAGTTTATGTTGTGTTAAAAATACATATGCTGTGGGCATATAACCATTGGAAGGTTCCATGTTGCAGTAGCAGCGAGCGTATTATATGGCAGTGGATGGGTTTTTCTCGAATGCGGCTTTTGAGTCCTATTTTTTATTGAGTCGTGTAGTTGTATTAGAAATTTATTTATACAGAGTCAATATTTGATTTGAGTGGATACAATATTCAGAAACTGTGGTTGTATTCAAATGAAAGAATTAGAATATTTTTGTGCTTGTATTTTCTCCTTTGGGTTAAATTTTAATAATAATTATATTAGTTTTTAATTAGATGAAATATGGTGACAACACATAACAAGTTAAGGAATACTCTCGTTAAGCAAGAGTAAGAATTGTCAATATTTGATTTGAGTGGATACAATATTCAGAAACTGTGGTTGTATTCAAATGAAAGAATTAAAATATTTTTGTGCTTGTATTTTCTCCTTTGGGTTAAATTTTAATAATAATTATATTAGTTTTTAATTAGATGAAATATGGTGACAACACATAACAAGTTAAGGAATACTCTCGTTGAGCAAGAGTAAGAATTGGGAATGGGTCTTATATACTCAGGTCTTCAAACCCTTTAAGTCTGACATACAATAACATGTGATCTAAGCTTGTGTCACAATTCAATTTAATTTACAAAAAATATCTTAAATTTTGTTGTAATTAATATCTCAAATTTTTAAGAGAAACATTTACAAAAAAAAAATATCATTTCATTTCAATATATTTTTTATTAACATTTCAATTCATTACTAATAATTAACATTCTAAAACATCCAATATAAATATCTTCTATGAAATTTAATTCATGCATATTTATTCGTATATTTTGTCTTAAAATAACTACAATTTAATTTTCTTTCTCATATAAATTAAGAATAAACATAAATATATTATTTATTAGAACGAGTTCTTAAAATATTTTCATTTTTTCAAAAAATACATTAGTTTTATTTGTAACAAAATAATATTAATATAATTTATTTAGGAGCAAATTAAGAAAATATCTTGATTCATAAAAATTGAGTCATGTTATACATTTTTAAGGGAATTTATTCTTATAGACCATATTTTCTTATTGCACTTATACCCGTATTATAATTATAGTTTCAGAGCAATACGCAGATATTTTGGATTATATAATTTGTAATAAAAGGATTACATTTTGACTTTTAAAATTCGTAAGCTAATTTACATTTTGGATTTTAATGACTCTTTAAATTATACATTTCGTAATATAATTTTGTATTATGAATTATACATTTTAAAATCGCATACCTAATCGAATTTGAAATTCACATTTCATGTTTTTATCACTAATTTTTATTTTTTTTTCCATTTCATATTATTGTAATATTTTAATTTGTTTTAACGAATACGTGTAAATGTTATTGATTATTGATGGTGAAGGTGACAGAAGAAGATGGAGTCGGGAGATGGAGTTGGAGGTGGAAAGAAAAGATAGGGTGGAGGTGGAAGAAGAGGATGGGTGAAGGTGTAGGAAAGTATGGTGGTGTTGTGGGAGGAGAGAAAGAAAGAGGACAAATTTGAGGAACAATAAGAAAATATGGGGTGACGTTGCAATTTATGATTGTGAGTCCTCTTCTTTCTACAATATCACATAGATCCAGAAGTATAGATACAACTTACGGAAATATCATGTGCTTAAGTTAGATTGTAAAGTAGAAGGAAAAGTGTCTTTGCTGACTCTAGTGTCTACTAATAGTTTACACTTACCTGCTTTAGATGAGCTTTTCGCATATAATGGTCCTTTTGGTGAGGAAGCTGCGTCACTTTACCTGTGGTCGCCTACTGCACAAGTACATTTTCTTTTGATATTGATTTTTTATGCGTTCTTCAATCGTATATGCATAATAAGATTTTACACGATTGTATATATATAGTAAGATTTTACACGATCGTATACCCATCAGGAAATGATCCCATAGAAATTGTTTGGCTTGAGAAGGAAAATGGTGTTTTGATGGTAGTCAAAATCGCGTTTCAACTAGTAAGAACGTACGAGACTAAGATCTTATTCTCCATCTTTGATCTCGCGTCATTTGAAAGTTATGATTTTCATGAATCGTAACGAAATGTCGTTGAAAATCGTAATTTGTGTGAAAACGATGAGTCTTGCTATATAGACATCGTGACGGGGCTCATCACAAAGATGTCTCTCGCAGCATGCTGGAACAACTGTCGTGACTGCGCCTCCCTCCTAGCAGCATGCTATATAATATTATTTTTAAATAATTATTATTTTGGTGCAGATTTATAAATTGGAAGGAGTTACTCTATGTTAAGAGGTTGTGTTTGGATCTACTGGATATAGTTTTTATCTCATATATTATGAACTTTAGGTATGAATTTTGATTGATAATAAAATTTGTAAGATTTTACGATCCATATTAGGATATTTCAATTTACGATCTATGTTTTTCTTTTCCATTTTTTTAAATAAGATTTCGATTTTGACTACCATAGTTTGGAGAACTAAAGGACAAAAAAGTTGGGAGCATGGTTATTATGTTTATGAAGTATGTGTTTACCATCATAGTACTTTGCGGGTTGAAAAATACTATACAAATGATCCGTATGCTGGAGGGTATGCTCTCTTCATACAGTTTGCCATCATTTATCTCTTGCAAATGGTTTCTATACTAATTCTAATATCCATGAATAACAGTTAGTAATATCCACATTAAATATAAATTTAATTATCTAAATGATTTTTACATTTAAACAGAGTTTCATCGGATGGGTGGAGGACTTTTCTAATTAATCTTGAATCTGAAGAGTTGAAACCCGATGGATGGGATGATAAGGGAAACGAAAAACCTCTCATACATTGTTTCACTGATATAATTATCTATCGGTTCATTTTATATTTTCAAATAATTTTAAGCCTGACACATATTAATGTGGGTTTAACCTTAGGTCACAAAATTATAATTTTGTACGTAAAATTATAATTTAATTATAATGTTGTATGTAAAATTATAACTTAAAATTATAATTTTGTATTTGGAACGATGATCTAACCTTATCAAAAAATTATAATTTTGTACACAAAATTATAATTTAAATAATATTATTTACGCATCATCCTTAGTTTGGTGGTGAGGTAGTATTACACCTTTGCTTTAATTTTTATTTGAGAATTAAATTTTAATAATAATTATATTAATTTTTAATTAGATGAAATATGGTGATAACTCAGAACAAATCGAGGAATGCTCTCATTAAGCAAAAGTAAGAATTGGAGGTGAATGTAGTGGGTTTAATAATGGTAAGCAGCTTAGTCGAGCGGGTGAGTTGCTCACCCATGTCTGGCTTTTAATGACACGTTTTGGTATCACTAAACAATTTCATATTTCACAGTGTCGTCACCAAAGGTCAAGGCTTATATTAATATTCTATTTTTTTATTTTCTTAAAGAATATTTTAAAGATATTTCTCCATTTTTTAAAATTTTTTAAGGTATTTTGTTAAAAATTAACATTTTTTTAATTTAATTTATTTATTTAATATTTTTAATATATATATATATATATATATTTAAAAAATAAAATTATACATACATATATATATATATATATATATATTTATATAATGTATTAAAAATTTAAACTAAAAAATAAAATTTAAAAACAAAACTTTAAATTAAAAAAATATAAACGAAAAAAGAAACATAAATTTTGACTTCCGATAGTCGAATTTATTTTGACTTCCGGAAGTCGACTTCCGGTAATATATTTTAACTTCCGGAAGTCGACTTCCGGTTATATATTTTGACTTTCGGAAATCAACTTCCGGTGATATATTTTGACTTCCCAAAATCGACTTCTGGTGATATATTTTGATTTTTGAAAGTCAACTTCCAGTAATATATTTTGACTTCTGGTGATATTTTTTGACTTCCGAAAGTCGACATCCGGAAGTAATTTTGGGGATGTGATATACGTGGCTTTAATTAAGCTTTTTGGGGGTGTAAAAGAAATTTTGGAAGTGCAGGAAGAAAGAGCCTAAGTTTAGAGGATAAAAATATGTATATGTGCGTCTGGGCTGGGCTTACATATTTGTTGTGTGTCTCTGAAGAAGGGTCTTTCTTCCTGCACCTCCAAAATTTCTTCTACACCTCCAAAGTTTCTTTAAATTCCCAAAAAATACTTTGACCATTTAAGGAAACCCCCGAACACCACATCCCCAAAATTATGTCGACTTTCGAAAGTCAAAATATATAACTTCCAGAAGTTAAAATATATCACCGGAAGTTGACTTTCGGAAGTCAAAATATATCACCGGAAGTCAACTTCCGGAAGTCAAAATATATCACCGGAAGTCGACTTCTGGAAGTCAAAATATAACACTCGAAGTCGACTTCCGAAAGTCAAAATTATCACCGGAAGTCGACTTCCGATAGTCAAAATGTATCACTGGAAGTCGAATACCGGAAGTCAAAAATTATCACCGGAAGTCGACTTCCGAAAGTCAATTTTATTTTTTAATTTTTTATTTAACATTTTTTTACTTATTTTGTATTTTCTAAAGTAATTTTTCTTTTAAATTTATATATTTTATAATTTTTAATATTTTTATTATCTGTTTTAAAAGATAAAATAAAATAAAAGTTAGAAAACATAAACTTTAAAAAGAATTAAAAATATTAAAAATAGAATTAATTTTTTGACTTCCGGAAGTCTACTTCCATTAATGTTTTTTTGACTTCCGGAAGTCAACTTCCAGTGATATATTTTGACTTCTAAAAATTGACTTCCGGTAATAATTTTTTACTTCTAGTGATACATTTTGACTTCCGGTAATAATTTTTGACTTCCGGTGATACATTTTAACTTCCGAAAGTCGACTTCCGGTGATATATTTTGACTTTCGAAAGTCAACTTCTGGTGATATATTTTGACTTCCAGAAATCATATATTTTGACTTCCGGAAGTCGACATCCGGAAGTAATTTTGGAGGTCTGATGTTCGTGGGTTTCCTTAAATGGTCAAAGAGTTTTTTGGGAATTTAAAAAATTTTGGAAGTGCAGAAGAAATGCTTGAAGATGTAAGAAGAAAGACCCCTGAACAATCCTACACATTTGACATTTGCCAGGATTCACAATATAACTTCTACATTCTTTATATTAATGAGAGTGAATATTGTATAAAAATTATATTAATATTGATGGAATTAGTTTAGAATAGTATAAATAGAACTTCTACGTTCTTTATAGTTTAGAGTGTTGATATAAATGTTATGGAAATAAAAAGTTAAGTCCTAATTGATGTAGAAAGTGGGTTATATAACAGTGATTGGTATTACAGTGATGTTATATGTTTTCTAAAATTACATAAAAAATTCAACATCAAACCAAAATACCTTTCCTACGTTAGTTAAATTTTGAATCGATATAGAAAGATATATAACGCTGGTTATGTGGAGGAGGAACTAATTATATGTATATTTCTATATCAGTTCAAGTTTTAACCAAACTAGTATATAGTTTTTTAAAACAAAAAGTTATTTCCAATATATGTTTCTCAACTTGTAATTTGATGATAAGCTATATCAAATGTATTTTGTTGCTGAAATAAACTTTTTAATATTCAATAAAAAAAGTAAATACCAAAATTTTTACTAATTCATAAGACAACTAAATAATAGTTATAATTGAAATAATATTTAATACTTATCTTATTTATAGAAACATAAAATAAATAAATAAATATAGAAACATAATCATTTGGAAGTTATGGGAGAATGGTGGTCACAGTTGTTGGAAGTGATATCAATTGATGTGATGGAGGTCAAGTGGATACGTCACAATCTAATCATAACACTTAGACAATTATGTTCTTAAGTAAAAAAGAGTTACACCCTAATTAATAGTTATAGTTTTTTACCTACCTAGTGGTAAGCGTTCAATCTAATAATTGGTATTAAAGTCAACGAGTTTCCTAGTGAGACAATTGTTGAGGGAGAGATTGTTGCAAGTGACATCAGTTGTCCAGTGACGGAGACTAATGTTGTGTTTGGATTGGGTTGTGGATTTGTGGGAGTGGATTTGCGTTGATTTGCAGGTAAAGATAAGGTTGTTTGGATTAAACGAAAGATGGTATGATTTGAGTGGATATGAGTAAAAAGTTTATGAAAGTTTGTGTATGACAGTGATTAATAAAATTTAATAAATTATAATTTTTAATAGAATAAATTGTATGATTACCATTTTACCCTTCAATGTAAATAGAAGAAATGATATTCAAATAAAATTAAAAATGTTATTTAAAATTACAAAAATATGTTTTATTCATATTATAATTAATAACTTAAAATAATTCATATTATTCTCAATTATAACTTGAAATAATTTATAATATAGACTGTTTAATTTTAACTACACATTTATTTAAATATATTTTATTTTATAGAATTAATTTATTTACAAAATATATTTATTTGAATAATAATAATAATATTATTATTATTATTACTATTATTATATAATACTTATTATTATAATAATTAAAAATTAAAATTATATATATATATATAATAATAATATACAATGTTATCAATATCCATATAATAAATATATAATTATTATATATTATTATATAATACTAATTATTATAATAATAATTATAATTATAGTTATTATTAGTATATATATATATATATATCATAAATTAAATTATTAAAAGAGATGGACAATAAAGTAATTTTAATATGATGATCTCGCTTTCCCTGCACATCTCTTCATTTTAGAGAGTGTCAAATTTTGCAACTCACCTGCAAATCCACACTCGCAAATCAACGCAAACAAGCTTATCCAAACACGTTTTCAAGTTATTTTCCATCCGCATGAACAGTACTCATGCAGATCCAAACAGAGCATAAGTGAGTCAAGTCACAATCGAATCATGACGCTTAAACTATTACACTCTTAAGTGAAAAGAGTTGCATCCTAATTAATAACTATAACTTCTGGTCTAGTTATCAATTTTAATGCAATTCCTGATAAAGATATCAATTATCTTCTAGTTTTAATTATATTGATAAGATATTGTATATTTTATTCTTTTTTATTATTATTATCAGATATTTTGCTTTATGATGATACATATTAGGTTTTATTATTTCCTTTATATCATGGGATATTGTACTCTATACATTGGACAATTTTTTAATCAATTGAATGCAAACTCTGTATATCATACATTCAATAAAATATTTCTCTTCTAAATTTCTCTTATTACTTGTGTTTTATCAAAAACTAACATAGTATCATATGAAAAATACCTTTCGTCATTACTTTTTCTTCATCGTTTCACTCATGGCGAGTTTTTCTTCTCCTCACCCTTTATTTCTTCATCTTGGAGAAAATGAACTTATTCTTGTATATATCTTTCTTGTTATAACAATTATCAGCAATGGAAAAACAAATCTCAAAGTTCTCGACTCTCTCAAACTTCTCAAGATATTAAGATTCTCTTCATCCTACTACTTTTAAAAACTGCTACTTCCCATAAAGAATCATATACCTTGTGGTTTTAATTTTATTGACAGAGATATAATTTATTTTATTATTTTTTATTATTATGTGATATTATGTTTTATGATGATACATGTTAAGTTTTATTTTTTCCCTTATATCATGGGATATTGTACTCTATATATTGGACAAGTTTTTAATTAATCAAAATGCAAACTCTCATTCTCATACTTTCAATAAAGTATTTCTCTTATAACTTTTGACTAGATATTAATGGTTGTTTGTGTTTGACAAAACACATGTGAGAAAGTTAGAAGAGAAAAATACTTTATTGAAAGTATGAGAATTAGAGTTTGCATTCCAATTGATTAGAAACTTGTCCAATATATGGAGTATAATATCTCATGATATAAAAGAAAAAATAAAACCTAATATGCATCATCATAAAACAGAATATTTGATAATAATATAAGAGAATAAAGTATATGATATCTCTATCAATATAATTAAAACCAAAATATATATGATATCTTGTATCATCCCTCTCAAGGTGAGCATGAAGATTATGAAGGTCCAACTTGGAAGTAGCACTTTTGGAAAACACTGGGATGAAGAGAATCTTGAGAAACTTGAGGACCTTGAGACGTTTGAGAAGCTTGAGAAAGTTGAGAACATTGAGATTTTTTTTTCATTGCTAATAATTGTTATCAACAAGAAAGAGATATACAAGAACAAGTATATCGTTTTTTCCAAGATGAAGAAATAAAGGATGAGGAGAAACAAAATTCACCATGAGTGAAACGTCGAAGAGAAGGTAATGGTGGGAGGTGTTTTTCATCTAATACTATGTTAGTGTTTAATAAAACATAAGTGAGAAAAAAATTAGAAGATAAATATTATATTGAAAGTGAGAAAAAAATTAGAAGATAAATATTATATTGAAAGTATAAGAATGAGAGCTTGCATAACAATTTATTAAAAAATTGTCTAATATATAAAATATAATATCTCATTATATAAGAAAAAAAACCTAATATACATACTCATAAAACATAATATATGATAAAAATAAAATAAAAGATATATCTAAAATAGAATTAAAACCACAAAAATATATACGATATATTTATCAATTCTTTACGTTTATATGAAACAACGACACCTTCAAGTGGTGCATGACCAAAATAAATTTTTAAATATAGCAGTGACACAAATTTATAAGTAATGGTTGCAATGATAGAATATAGAAAAAGAGATGAAATAGAGAAAAAGAAAAAGTGAAGAAAGAAAGACAAAGAAAACAATACAATCACAAAAGGAAGAAAAAACTAAAACGATAAAAATGATGATAGATCAACAAAAATAAACAAATGAAAGATAATAATGAGACATTTTACATTAAACACTTTAAAACCAATTTATATTTTATATATATAAGATGTGACCTATTACATTAATTATTAAATAAATAGGAACCTAACAAATTAATCTTAAAACAATTATGTAACTTTAACATACATATTAAATCAATTACTTCAAAATTAATATAATATATCTCTATTTTATGGGATCATTTAATAAGTACTTTATAATATGAACAATTGATCTAATTTGAGTTGTAAAATTGACCCCACACTTATTTTTGCAGAAGTTTATATGCAAATTGAATCTGCAATGAAATATGGTAGATAATTGAAATGCCGGGAACATTCTGGTTCATATCATATGCATGTATCGCTTTCAGACCTAATAAAGTTTGTTTCTTTGTGTTCTGGATTCTCTGTACCCAATGATATCACTATCGCATAATGGATATGCAGAAGGTAGAGTTTGTCTGGCAAGTGGGCACTGTTAAGAAGATAAGGTGCTCCCATTAGTTACACGTCTGCATGGCTTGGTCATGTCATGACTTGATTCAACATAGCATCAAGATGCGCGCGGCGATCGACGCTGTTTCTTAGTGAAATGATGACGTGTACCCATTCTCCATACTCATCTTTTCTGGTCACTGCTGCAGTCACGTGCCATCTGATATCTGATGTAAAATGGAGGAAAAGAATTAGGAAGAGTCACGATGATTAGTGAAAGAAGGTCAAGATGAAATTGTTTAAACGGTAGTCAAAACGCTCTGAGTTAACTCGTCTGTTATCGAGGATATGGAAGCAGCTAGAGAGATATTTGAGGATTGTGTGTGTTTGCATGAGCTCGTATATACAGATCTCAGAAAATTCGATGAAATGTTTAGTCAAAGGTATAAAGTTGATTTAGTGATAAAAAATTAGTACAATGATAATACATTGATAATTAAATTTTGACAATAAGTAATTTTAGAATATAAAAAATAAAGATTAATAAATTTGAAAATTATTTAAAAAATATCACATAAACTCATAAGACAAAATTGTCAAATAACAATAACAATTTAATAATTATATTTTATTTAACAATTAAATCTAAAAATTATATTTAATCTATAATTAATTCTAATAATTTATAATTAAATTTAAAAAATAATTAATAAAAATATCAATTTTAATAAAAATATTAATATAACATTTTTAAAAATTTAAATTTTGTCTCAATTTATAAAAAACAACATTGTTTCAATTTAATCAAAATTATGACTAAAAAATAACGAATATAAAAATTAAATTAAAAAAAATAATATAATCATGAACCGTAACATATGATATTGATATGTAACACAATGTTGATATGACATATCGATATTTTTAAAAAAATATAATATATATATATATATATATATATATATATATATATATATATATATAACTAATATATGATAATATATTAACATGATTCACACATATGTTAATTACTAAAAAAATAAATTATCAAAATGACGAAAATTAAAAACTATTTAAATATAAAACAGAAGTAATAAACAAATTAAAAAAAACGAAAATAGAAAAGAAAAATATTAAAACCTATTGTATAAATGCAAAAGTGTAATGTACAAATAATTATATGTTATTCTTCTGGAAAAGATATATATATCACAAAAATTATCAATTTAGATATGCTGTATAGGATTATAGAACAAACATTTGACAGGAAAATACAACGATTCTTGATAAATCTGTTAGAGAGTATATATTTAAAGAAAATTGGACAATCGTAAATTAAAATATGCAATAGTTTGTCAAATCTATTCGTATTCGTATATGTTTCGTGTGTTGCCTTACACAATTTTCAAATCAAATTATATTTGGAATGAGCCAACTCTAAACTAAAGTTATTTTTTATATTTTTTAATCTAAATTTAATTAAAATTAGTAATTATGGAGTAAATATTTTGAAACAAAAGTAAGTGGTAATGAAAATAAAAGTAATTAATATAATGATAATTAGAATTATAAAAAGTAATAATAAAATATTTTAGGGTTAAATATGTTTTTATCCTTGTGAAAATTGAAATCATTTCCTCTCTTCTTAAAAATTTTGAATTAATTTAGTTCCTTATCTTAAAAAATGTGTGCATTTAGTTCTTTAAACAAAATTTTGTTAAACTTACTTGACATTTCAAACACGTTTTTTAACTAACATTGAAATACATATGTGTCAAACGGTGTAAATAAACTAAAATAATATAATAAAATATATTTTAAATATCAAATAAACTTAATAAAATTTGGTTAAAAGAATTAAATTCATACATTTACAGGATTTAAGAACTAAATTGGTTCAAAAATCCAACGGTTATATGAAACTTAGATTCTATTGATGTAAAAAAAATTGTATACACAGGTACGGAACTTTTAGAAACAGGAAGACAGTATTGCAAAACTTCTATTTAATTTTTTATGTTTCCACACAAAGAAAACTTCAAAAAAACAAAATAATTTGTAATGCTATATATATATATATATATATATATATATATATATATATATATATATATATATATATATATATATATATATATATATATAAAAGTTAGATTCTAACGATGAAAAAAATTTGTATATAGGTACAGAACTTTTTAGAAACACAAAATCATTAAAACATTGCATATAATACGTTTTTTTTTATGAAAGACAGTATTACAAAACTTGGATTTTATCTATGAAAATGTTTTATTTAAGTTTTTTATGTGTAGTATTTTAAATAAATTAGAATAATTAAAATAACTATTTTTTTATTCTAGGAAAACTAGCATTGAAACTCTCAGTTTGTTTGAGTAAATCTGTTTCAGATAAGCATGAAAGAGGGTTTTCCAACAACAAAATTAAAAAAATGAAACGAGGTTATATTACCATGTATGAGTTAAGTTATTGACACAATATATTTATAGCATTTTTTTCAAATGTCTATTGTATTTTCTTTAATTAACATTTGTTTTTTTATATGTAACCAAATAAATAGCTGCATTTTTTTTCATACAAAATTATTTTAAATACTGATTAAATATTTTTCAATATTTGATATGATTACGCAGAATTAGTGTATCTGATTTGTTCTCAAATTACTACACAACATAACGAAAAAGGACAATAAAATTCGGCACAATTTTCAGTAAATGGCTTGGTATGTAATTTCGTAAGGCTGCTCTTGGTATATAAAACCACCCGCTTCAACCCCTCACTCTCGGTTCGTTAAAACCACCACAGAGACGCGAAAAGGAGAAAGAAAGTTAAACAGCGAGAGAGAAAGAGAGAGAATGGCACCTTCTTTCTGCGTTAATGAGAGAAAGGTATGTGTGAGATGGGTGGAGAAATATTTCAAAGATTGCCTCTGCAATATGAAGGATGAAATCTCGTTCGGTTTGGGTCTCACAAGTCTACTATTCTGGGGAGTAGCTGAAATTCCTCAAATAATAACCGTTTTTCGTACTAAGAAAAGCCATGGAGTATCCCTCATCTTTCTCCTCACTTGGGTCGCTGGGTTAGCCAACATTTTTCATTTTTTTTTTTTATTTTCTTTTCATTTCTGTAACTAACTTTTCCACTCTCTATTTTCTAACCAAATCAATCTTTCGGATACGACCACTATTAGCTTCATTAATTTACTAATTATATGTGATTCAGGGATATATGCAATTTGACTGGTTGCCTTCTCGAACCAGCTACTGTGAGTGATTCTGAACCATTTACATGCACTCTTAAAATTTGTTTGAGCATGATGGTGGTCCTACAAAAGAGAGACACAAAACCCTGAAATACAACTGGCTGCCATTACTCTCTCTTTAATAATCATATTTTTCGTGTTTTCTTTCTTTAAATTTCATATTATTGTTGACTAACTTTCAGCTTCTTTTTCTGTTTCTCTTTTTCTTTTTTGAACGATTGATGGCGGCAGTTGCCAACACAGTATTACACAGCTCTGGTAAATTAATTAGCGTCAATTTTTTGTTGCATCTTCTTTAGTTTGTTGTTCGTATTGAATTAATCGTTTTCTGTCGTTAGTTGATCTTAGAATCCTTTCGTTAAAATTGCATGATGATGAATATATCTCCTGGTTATGCAATCCTCTTTAGTATCTATTTTTTAAAACCATAATAATTTAGGGAGAATGTGTGAAAGGATTTGAACGTCTGCTTAGTGCTGGACACGTGTCAGCTGTTTGGCCCCAAACCAGTATGGCTGGCTTCACGTGATTGGTGCTGTGGTCTGGCGCAGCCTAGTAATACTGCCAAATCACCCTTCAATGACTTAATTTTATTTTGAAAGAAAAGTCTCATTTATTTCTTTCTTTTTCTTATGACATGATTTCACATTTTACAACGTATTTGCAAAATCAGTTTTTTTCATTTGAAAACAAATATAAACTGAAAGTTTAAGTAAAGTAGAAGTTCCTCTTTTAAATAAGAAAAGTGATTTTTTGATATTTAAAAATGTTTTTACAGTAATTTGATATTATTTTTTATTTTTTTTACAATACAAAAACTTCTTTTTCTTATGAGCATTTTAGCTCTATATCAAATGTTATTTTCGGGATTAAAGTAGTTTTTCACATTCCTAGAAGAATTTAGTAAGTATTATTTTTTTGTAAAGTTGCTTTTTCATTATAGAAATTTTTATACTAATTATTTTTTTACTATAACAAAAATAATTTTGGTTTAACTTCTTCGAATATGCTATGACAGAAATTCAAAAGAGATAACTTAAGTACTAGTAGAAATTCAAATCATGAGTGTTCTCCTTTTGAGAGTAATAGATTATACATTAGCATAAGCGTTTATTTATATTCTGTTGTAGAGAGTGAAAAAACTTCAAATTTCATGGAACTACTCAAAACTCTCATTTTAGGTTAAGTTTTTAAATTTCATTAAGAAAAAGGAAAGTAGGATTTACTTTTTTAAGGAAACTAAAATACACGTAATTCTTGGAGTAAAAAAATCATTTACAAGTGACTGAAGTGAAGTGGGCACTAGGATTAGATTTCCCCCAGACTCTGTTGTAGCTAGGTAGCTTGGCCGTAGTTAAATCTCATTATGATAATTCTTGATTTTAACCAACGAAAACTGCAAGGTTGATCTTATTAATGAGCAATGAAAGTTGTGTTTCACAGCTTTACACAATCACTACGATCGTATTACTTCTTCAAATCATATATTACGACTACATAAGCAATTGGTACAAACATCCTCAGAAGGTCAACCACAAAAGGGTACAATTACAATTTCTCAGATTCCTTCTCCTCGATTAATCAAATAAGCAATTCACAAAACTTTGTTCTGTGGCGCGTTAAATATCAATCGAAGGATAATTAAGATAATACCTTGTTATTTTATAGGAAGAAGAAGATGAGAGAAAGCCATTGAAGCCACCGAAACCAGCCCACGAGTCTGGAATTCCAATACCAAATGGCACACGCCAAGCAGTACCTAGACAGGAGCACTATTATATGTACGCATTTAGTTTCTTCCCAGTATTATTCTTTAATCTGGGTTACAAAAATCTTAATGGGGACGTAATGAACTGAAGTTTAATTTTTTGAATTGAATTGGATTAAATTAATTGTGCAGGTCAGCAAGATCATTGGCTGGAAGTGGCACTCCACCCTGGGGAACTTACATGAGAGCTGCTAAAAGTGGTCCTTCAGCCATGGAATCCATAGATGCCTCTTCTTCCGAGGATGATGAAGCTTATCCACCTTCCTCAAAAAATCCTCCGATCAAGCCTAGGCCAATCCCACGTCCTGCACCTGTGAGTTCTTCAACTTTTTAACATGAAGCCAGCTTTATTATGTTGGCATAATCAGATCATCTTTTACAGAAAAAAAGAGATTTTTCAATCAAGGAAATAACGTCACACAAATACCAAAGCACTTTTGCTCCGGAAGTTACCTCTTTATATTCCTTAAATTTGTCTTTCACGGTTATTGTGGTCGAAATGGCACACTGAATGTTACTAATAATACCCTTGACATTTCAACTTTACCCTTAACTCATTATTCCTGTACAGTTAGTCTTCCACATTTGTGTTGTCATCGTATACTAATACACATATATACTATAGTATTTCTTAATTAAACCATGTACGTTTCAGGGAAGTTATGGTACATTTCTAGCAGCTGCTGTTAGTTTGCCTCTCAAGGCTAATGGTTTGAGGGAAAGGTACATGAGGTTTGCTGGAAGAAAACTTTTGCAGGTGCGACTTGCGAGTGGTTGTGCCTAAATAATTCAGTCACCATAGTGTTATTTCTGCTTTACATAACCATTAGTCGCTAGTTTCTATAATAACTAATGCTCATCGTAGGAATACGAGACACATAGTACACTTGGTCAATGGTTGGGATGGCTCATGGCAGCTATCTATATAAGTGGTCGGCTTCCTCAAATATGGCTGAACGTAAGTGTCAAAATAAACCATTCATTTTTTCTTTCTTGGGTTTCATCTATATATATTCATTATTACACTTTCTATATACGCTTTGTTGTTTGTTACTAATAATAAGTTGTTGTCTTGAATTGATTATTGATCAGATTAAAAGAGGGAGTGTGGAGGTAATAATACTCAGAATCTTCATCTCTTGCCATAATATTAAAATTAAGTGTGAAAGGATTAACTTGTATTACAACATTTTTATGTATGCTTTCCATTTTCTTTCATCCCAACAGGGCTTAAATCCTTTCATGTTCGTCTTTGCATTGGTAGCTAATGTCACTTACGTGGGCAGGTTCCAAACTCCATGCCCTGCACATAGATTTTCGTCCAATTATTTATATTCTTCAAACTAAGTGAAATAAATTGATAACTCTAATAACACTTGTTGATGCAGTATTCTTGTGAGAACTACAGAATTGGAAAGCATCAAAGCTAATATGCCATGGTTATTGGATGCAGTATTGTGCGTGGTTTTGGACCTTTTCGTATCCTATACACGTAGTTCTTGATGCAGATTGATATTTCCATTGGGTTGATATAACTGTCATTTATTATGTACTGTTAAAGAAAATGAGATTATAATAAGAACCTTAACGATATGACAGATAATATTGCAGTACATCTACTATAGATACTTTCGAAGGAGAGAAGGAAAAGGAGAGAACTACGAAGAGGAAAGGCTGCATCAGCTTGAGTTTTGTGGCTAGTTTTGCAGTGACTGATTGATGTTGAACTGAAAAACTAATGGCACGTTCAAAAGATTGAGCTACAATTACATTTACTGGCAATACTTTCAAGAGAGATATATGTGGCATATATATGTATTGTATATGGGAAATTAATAGCTTGTTTAGTTTTTGAAGACATTACTTTGAATTTGTTTTGTTGATCCAATGACTAACAAAGCTTGTGAAATTATGGGAAGTTAGGACTATGGCTGTTCTGAAAATGTTCACCACTCTTTCATTACAACTCTCATACGTCTTATAAAATATGCTTGATGGTCTTTCGTTCATCCATGACAAATGATTATTCAATTCAATTATTCCATGAATTTTTGGTTTTATAATTGAATAAGTTGGTGTAGTACACTATCGACTAAATAATAAGGAGGTATTTACAAAACTTAGATTATTTCAATATGAGCATTTAATTAATTATAATAAACAATTTGTTATGTTTTTACAATTGATTGTAATCGAAATTAGTTTTTATTTGGATAAATTTTGATGAAAAATGATTATAAAACATTATTTTTTCTTGGATACAACAACAAAATCGATGTTATACTAAAATTTATGAAAATTAATCACAAATTACACATTTTCATATTCAAAATTTATGAAAATTAATCACAAATTACACATTTTCATATTCAAGAAAATAATTCCATTCAACATATCTCTCTTGGTGAGCGAATTCAATTATTATTATTATTCTGAAGCAAGGTAAAATCAATGAATTGATGACTTTATAACTAGGCAAAACAAATGACCTTATTATATTGAAAGCAAATAACGAAACCAATATTATTATCCTAATTATAAAGAAATATTGAAACTTGCAAAAATAGACAAAGATATGATATCGAATTTAAATAGAATAATTTTACTAAATAAAATTGTGCATAATTATTATATAAAATAGAGTACCCGACATAACATATAAAAAGATCCATTGTTACAGTTATCAAAATCATACTGGAGAGGAGAATTCACTGGCATCTAACAATGCCATGAAACATAACAAAAAGGGCAACAATTTAAGAAAATATTTGCTCATGGAGCAATAAATTACAGATAAAACAATACTTCAAAAGGAGCTCAAGCCAAAACCAACATGTGGCTAAAACCAACATGTGGCCAAACTAGACTGCAACATTTCCATCATCATTATGATCATTAGGGGTTTCTACATCTGTTCACATCAACATTGGTGATCATTGCAAAAAGGAAAACACAACAAGGAAACAAACACAGAAAGAAAGAAGGGGGTAAGGTAGTGTATTTAAGCAGTATATTTAAGCATTTATACGTAAATATAGTTATATAAGTACATCACTCAAGAAACACATACATGGACTCTTGACTCAATTAAGCAATATACTAAATACAAAGTTTTCACTCAAATAAACACCCAACTGACTCTTGACGCAATATCCGGATTATGCGTTTGATTTTGAATTCTAAAGAAGTATACACCTGTATTGATTTATAAACTCTACAGAGTCTAGCCAGAAGGGGTTATCACCCAATCAATCACAAGGTTAATCCCAATATGTCTCAGGCTCAAACTCCTCCCAAGACTAGGATCTCTTGTCACTCTCACCACACCACATAATCACTCTACTTTACGTCAGTGTGAGTGATTATTAGAGTTCATAATACATTCCTTATCTAGACACCTCATATATCAAGGTATACACTTGTTAGGAATCCAAGTGTGAGTATAAGTCCCACATTGACCAGAAATGAGAAAGTAGAGCACTATATAAGAATCACGACCCATAAACTCATTGCCTTAAGGTTTTGGGTTGAGAGTGGTGTCAGTGTCTTATGTGGTTAGGCTCAGATCTCATTGGTGTTGTTCTCCCCAGTGAAACCCCCTCTGTAAAACCTGACAAGTGGTATCAGAGCCGATGGTTAATACCGGCTCAGACGAGTGCAATATGGTCCTAGGATCGAAAGTCTTCCTGACAGTGTACCAATGTGGTTGACGGGACTCACCCTTGAGGGGGAGATTATTAGGAATCCAAGTGTGAGTCTAAGTCTCACATTGACCAGAAATGAGAAAGTAGAACACTATATAAGAATAAAGACCCATCATCACCAAGAATTTTCCTTGAAACTCTTTTACCATCAACATTCCACATGTTATCTCAAAATAGTTATCATCCCAAGCTAAACACATCGAATACAGGTCAAAAATAATGCCACATCATTCAAGCATAGCTTCATACATCATATTTTTAACATTAACTCAGTCAACCACAAGTTAAACTAAGGAATTAAAACTTTGCAGCAATTCTCGCTTAAACTAGACTGATCTCGCTTAAACGAGAAATTATCGCTTAAGCCAGACTGGTCTCGCTTAAGCTAAAATTCGAAGAGAGAGTAAAGTGAAAGACTAATCTCGCTTAAACTAGAAATTCTCACTTAAACTAGAAATTCTCGCTTAAAATAGACTGGTTTCGCTTAAGCTAACATTCGAACAGAGAGTAAAGTAAAATTCTGTTCTTCTCGCTTAAGCTAGAAATTATCGTTTAAGCTAGACTTATCTCGTTTTAGCTAAAAATTCTCGCTTAAGCTAAAAATTATAGCTTAAACTAGAATATCATATTTTCACTGGTTTCAACATGCAAAAACCCAAAATATCAAACAACGAAACAATAAAAACACAACCACGAACATCAAACCATCATTTTAAGCACGATTCAAAACCAACAACATGCAAGACACTAAAGAAAGGTTTTAAAGTCCTAGCTTCCTTTATCTTAACTGGGAGTTAAACTTGAGGGGGAAAAAACTGTAATAGAAAGAGCACCACAGCTCCAAAAGTAGGTTAAAGAGCTGAAAAATATGCATAGAACGGGAATAAGGTTATAAGGATGAACTCTAAACAGAACCAACGCAACCAAATTGAAAAAGAAAGAAAATCCGAAGGTTTGGTGTTCAACTTATTTGGAGGAGTGTTTTGTATGCTCAGAGGAAGAAGTAGCTTAAGTCTTAGTAGAGATCCTATTTCAGAAAAGGAAAAAAGGTAAGTGAGCTATTTTAATTTCAGAAGACAAAATAGAAAGTGAGTAACTGAAAGAGGATTCTAAAGATAACAAGTGAGTTGACCCTGTGTTCTCTAATAAAACCAAAACCAAAACATTTTAAGATAAAAGTGAGCTTTACAGAAACATTTTCATTTAGAAACTTTGTCGTTTTTTAATCCCTCGACCAATCATTTCTTTTTCTGGGCTTGTGCTTTCCCATACATTGGTCATCAACGCGCATGAATATAGGAATTCAATAAAACATAATTTACACACCTAAAGTTCATTAAAACCATGGTTTTAAGAAATGTGAAGTAGGTAGTAAAAGTCGAAATATGCCAAGTTAATCTTTAGTATACCTAAGTATGACCTTTATCAAACAAACAAAGATTACTTATAAAAAAAACTCTGATTTGATTGAACTTGTCGGTCAAATTAGAAGTCTCTATTAATGATAACATCAAAGTAGTGATCAACTTCAAAACCTTAATTTAAATTATAAAAGATTAAAAACTTATTTATAATATATAAAAAGTAAAAATGAATAAATTATTATTATAACAACTTTTATACTTATATGTTATTCAATTTTTTTTTAGATATTTTTAAATGTGTTTTTGTAAATCACATGTTATAGTGAATATATCTCCATCTTCATTTAAAATGAATATCTTCAATATTTTTTTTCTAATTCTAGAAATTACAATATATAATTCTTTATTACATACTTATATCACTACAAGAAAATATTTCATTAATAACTAATTTTAGTGACAAAACATTATTAGTCATTATAGTAACAATTTCGGATATCAATCTACAAAATAAAAAACTATTGATTACTATAATAGTAACTATTATGAATAAAAATTATAACGGGTCTCTAAATTAATTTTTAAAATTTAGCTACCAAAAAACATTGGTTATTACACATTAGTTATTGAAGAAGCTGGTCTTTAAATTAGTCTCATTAATTAGTAATTAATTTAGCGATTAATTATAAATTTTTAGTAACCAATAATTTTTTATTTTGTAAATTGGTATTTAAATTGGTCATTGTAGTGACTAACAACTTTTTTATCACTACAATTAATTGTTAATGCATTTTCTTGAATCTAAAAGAAATTAGTATACGTTTTTAAAAATTTATCTATTTGGAAATATGTTTCCAAGAAAAATATCTCAATGCTACACGTAACCAATAATGCACATCTCTTTGATTAAGATTCATCCTATTTTATTATATAAGTTGTTATATTTTACACTTATTTAAAAGCATATGTCTATTACACACTTAAAATTACCAATTGTTTAATAAATGACCCATACTTTATATAAATATCCTCTTAATTAAAAAAAAAAAAACTCGAAATATTTGGTCGTTATTAAGTTTTAGCTTCATTTCTAATATCTTAGTGATGAAATTTTAATGTGAAGTAATGAAATTATATATATATATATATATATATATATATATATATATATATTTTTTGGCGGAGTCACGATGGAACAGGCGGGGTCACGACCCCCAAACTTTTTAAATTTTTTTAAATTATACATATTTAAAATTTTTAAACAATATACTTTTTAATTTTTAAATTATATTTATCACTTTAAATTAGATAATAATACACTGAAAATTAATGAAAATTAAATTAGGTATTTTTTATTTCTTTTATAAAGTACAATATTAATAAATAGTATAATATAAAATTAAATATAATAAAATAAAATTTTTAAGATAATTTTTATTTTCTCTTCACATTGTTTTTTGAGTTTTTTTACGTGTTCTACTCATCTCTCATCTTTACCTGATTTTTTTTGTTATTGAATAAAAAAACAAGTTAAACAGAAATTCATTATTTCTTTCCTCATTTTTTCATATCTTCTCTCATTCTTAAAGAAAAAAATTTATCTTGTCTCACTTGGTAGTGCAATAATTGTTTAATATTTAACCCTATTTTTTTTATCTCATTACCCTTTTGTATATTCATTTTTATGAATATAGAAGAGCAAGTAATGTATTATGTGATTTTTTATAGAGGGTTTTTAATTGTAACTCAATTATCATACTTTTTTTTAGTAATTATGTCTCTCAATTTTTTATTATATTATAATAATAATAAATTTGTCTTAAATTTGTTTTATAAATAGGTATATTGATAAAAAATAAAAGAATAAATTCATTTTTTTAAATTGATAAAAAAAAGGAAGATGAGAACAAGACAATAAGATTGATCATCACAATAGAAAATCAATATTTTACATATAATATGATTATTTACATTGAACAAAAAATAGCTAAAAAATTTAGTTATGATTCAATTATTTGATAAGTTCAAAAATATGAAAATATATATATATATATATATATATATATATATATATATATATATATATATATATATATATATATATATATATATATATCACGTCCACACCATCTAAACATGGTTCACTTTCAATCTTCAATATAATAAAAGAAACTACATTAGTTACTTTTAAATAAAATTAAGATTAAATATTTCAAAATACTATAACTAAATTGAAAAAAAAAATACTAGATAAAAAGAATATTAAACTATTATATTACTTCTCATTTTCAAATTTCAATATACATTTATACAAATAAAATGCAAAATTTATGAAAACAAAAAAATTAACAAGTACTTAAAATAATACAAAGAAAAATTGAATTTGTTTAGGAACAAAATTGATCAGTAAGAAAAGAATTTCATTAATAAAGCAAAATAATGCAATCATATGTTAATTACTTATGAACAAAAATTTGTCAATAATTATTCATTCATAAATACTCACAAATTTTCTTTTATCTTTAAATATTTCGATTTATTTTTTCTTTTTCTCCATTTCTTCTTCTTTTGGCTTTATTCTTTTTTCTCTTCTTCTTTCTTTATCTCTTCCTTCGATGTCATTAGCCGTCGTTGATGTTTATCATTATCGTCATGATTATTGTTTGTCATCTCGTTGAGGTTGTTCCTCTTCCTCCCCTTCTTATCTTTCTACTTTGTTGATGTTGTCGTTGCCGTTGTCGCTGCCACAAGTTACTGTTCCTCCTCCTCCTTTCTTTTTTCTCCTTATTCTTCTTCTCTTCTTGTTCTTTTATTCTTTTCATATTCTTCTCACCAATCTTTAGTTTATTTATAGCATGTTTCTTGTCAAATTTGACTAGAAATTTAATGTCTATTTTATCAATGGATTAAGCGATACATTTTTACAAATTTAATTAACAATGAATTTATCGATGAACTTTCAAAAAATCAATTACCAACAAATTTATAGATGAAATTTCAAAAAGTTAAATTATTTTATAACAACTTAAACAGAAACTTTGATGCACATTTTAGTAACAAGTTTTATTGAGAAAAATATCTTTCAATAAAAAGAAATTCATTATTAAGAGATTTTGCAAATAAACTCATTGATGACGGAAACATGTGCAAGTAATTAAGATCATAAAATACGTCAATAAATTTTGCCACTAAATATTATTTTATAAATAATTTATTTGTACTGGCAGTGCAATATTTTCTAATCACAGTGCATTTTACAAAGTAAAAAAATATACTATAGTCCTCATTATTACCCTTAAAATAATAAATCAGTTTTCATATGTTTTCCATATTTGTAAGCACCATTAAACTTTAGTTTTTAAACAACAAATTTATTTCAAAAATTATATTTATATTACTACTAAATAATAACATAATAAACCATAAACGTGAAATGAAGTTTGATTACATATTTTATCACTCTAAGTATCATCATTTTATAAAAAATTATTTTATCTTTTTTTATATTTTAACATTAATATTTTCAATTATCACAAATTTATCTGTGAGAACCCAAATTTTCAGCCCCTTAATTTCTCTTCTCTCTGCCACCTACACCACATAACTGCACTACATTTCATTTGCACCCTTCTCCCTCTCCTCTTCCTCTGCCTTCTCTCTACCAAAAATCTGAATTTCACTCTCCCTCTGTTGCAGAGTCCAGACCTGAGGCTAGTTAGGATCTTCTCTCTCAGCCACAATTCCTTTTCCTCCATCTCTTTAGGTTGCTCAATCGAAGTGTTCTTGGTTGGAAGGATTCTAGCTAGTTAGAAATATATAGAGGTAAGGGAAGCTAACCCCTCCTCTTAAATTGTATAGAAAATTTGTGGATGAGCCTGAATTGCATGTTTGATTGATGAATTGATTTTGGATTGCATGATTTGGTGAGTAATTGAGTGGTGTTTGAGGAGAACAGACCTACTGCATGTGGGAACAGGTTCGTGACCTGGTATTTTCGCCTAGGCGAGTGACTTTCGTTTGAGCGAAAACACCAGGAGACGCACCTCTGTTCCTGCGCGAAGTCTTGCCTAGGCGAGCTGGAGTAGCCTAAGCGAGAGACGAATCTCGTCTAGGCGAACCAGCCTAGCCTGAGCGAGAGTTCGCCCAGGTTTTCTTTTTTTGCCACTATTAGTGTCTCGCCTAGGCGAGGCTGGCTCGCCTGAGCGAGATTACCTCTTGCCTAGGCTAGGCTTTTTAGCCTGAGCGAGAGCTACTGCATTGGGGTGGGGGTGTTCCAGTTCTGTTTTCATTTGTGAGAATGCATGTTTTAATGTAGCCTTGTGCAATTTAGACCCTGTATGGTTGGAATACTACCATTGATATATTGTATGATTAAATTGGATGAATATAAATTATGAGAAGTTGTAATTGAAATGGAATTTCAAGGGAATTTCGAGTGGAATTGTAATGTGTGTAAGGACGTGAGGAATCCAAATTGTTTGGTATCCTGAAACTCCAATAATCATTCAAGATCAGATAGAGTAGAATGGATTATGTTGTGAGGAGTAGCAGGAGGTCCTCGTCATTGGACTTGATCCAGTCCTAGACGTGAAGGGGACTTACCTTGGGAACGGTCGGGTGAGTACTCCATGCGTCCAGACTTTGCAGAGTTTGGGAACCGTTGCAGGTGCAAGCCACCAAGAGTCCAACGTCGCTTACACAATCCGGATATCGAGTCTAGAACTTATGATTGAATTGCATGTTATGAATGATATTTCTAAATTGTGAAGTGTATCAGTGTTTCTCATTTCAGTTAGCTTACCCTTCTTGTTTGTGTTTGCTTGCTTTTGCATATTACCCTTTTGCAATGATCACCTATGGTTGGTGTGAGCAGAGCAGAAACCAGATGGAGATACTCCTTCCTGAGCAGGAGTTGAAGTCTTACTAGGAGTGTTCGCTATAGTTGTAGGTTGCTGCGGTACAATTTTTGGGATTGTGTAGTTTAGCATCTTTTATACCTACTCTTACCTTGTGTATATAGATGTGGCCTTTTTGGAGAACTATACTAAATTCACATTCTAGTGTGTATAACTGTTATTCCTACTATCTGTTATGTTTGATTAAGATATAATGTTTTGTTTGATAGTGTGAAAAACTATTAAATGGGATGTTACATTATCAATCCGTTAAAATTTTAATAAAGTTATAAAATAGTACAAAGATAACTAAAACTACGTTTTTTTTTGTCATTTTTTGTATAAAATATAATTAGTTAAATCTCATTTTATTTTTTTATTATTTTATAACACTTCATTACTCAATTACATGTAATTAACTTTATAAACTATTTTAATTTTAAAAAAAAATTATGAGAAGACAAATCAATAAAAAAAATTTAAAAGGTTAAATTTAAATCTCCCCTTATTTGAATGATAAAAAAAATTACCGTAATGATTTTTTTTTCTTAAATAAGGCTAAGGATCTTTAACTAAAACCGTTATTTTGAAGCAGGATAAGAATCCCATAGACCGTAAAGTTATTCCTCATCAAGAATGGAAGATAACAAATTCATCTCAATTCTTGGACCCTGTTTATAGACAGTAATTATTAGACTCCCTCTACTAAGACATTATTTGTTTCGATAAAATAAAAAGAATATAAAACTTAGGATGCTAAAAATAGAATTAATTAAAGAATTAAAATGTTTAACTCCATCAAACAGTTTTGTTCATTAAACAGTTTGTTTGAATTTTAAATTTTATCGAATTTTTACTATATTTGAATATATTATATGTTTAGAGTTTAAACATACAAAAATCTGTTATTTAACAATTTTATTAGAAAATTTTATTATAGATTTTATCATTATTTATAAATATGAGAGAAAACGAAAGTTATAAATTTAACATTAATAATAATTTGTATTAAAAAATGTAATATTTAATAATTTTACAATGAAAACAAATTTTGAACATCGATTGTAATAAATTTTTAATAACAAAATCGAAAACTGTAGAACTAGGAGGTGCGCTACGCCTGAAGAGCAAAAGGACTTTGGAGCAGATCGTAGGGAGCCCACATAGTGTCCAAAGGACAAGGCATGTTGGCGTCGAGCCTGACCCAAGGCTTCCCCTTCCCACTCCAATGCAGCAGGCTCACGGGCCCGGGATGCAGTTTCCGGCAAAGCCCACGAAAATTATCCCCGCCGAGCCCGTGCTGATTCCACCGGCGATCCACCGCCGCAATCCTTCCGGCGAAGACCAGCAAGAACGGTGGAAGTGACCCGAGCTCGTAGATCCGCATCCTCTTCTGCAACTCCATCCACTCTTCGATCACTGTTGTATAGTCCCCCGCCCGCCACTGATGTAGGTCAATCACCATAACGCCGGTGTTGAAGTAGCACGGCCGCTTCCGGTTCGAGAACGAGAGTGAGAGCGAGGGGTTGGCCCAGAACGAGGGTGTGAAGTAGGCCGAGAAGTTGGCGGAGCAGTACTCCGGCGCGGCTAGGACCTCCGTGTCACCCAGCGGCGTGGCGGCGAGTTTGGCGATGTCGTCAACAAGGATTAAGTCGGAATCAAGATATACGACTCTGACGACGCAGCGAGGAAGGAGGTCTGCGAGGTAGCTTCGCGCGTAGTTGAGGGGCGTGTCCAGCGCGGAGCGTATGGAAGTGGAGATGAGCCGCGAAACGGCGTGGTCGTCGAAGGGGTAGATTTGGAAATTCAAGTAAGGAAAGGAATTGGTTAGTGTTTGGTTAAGGGTAGCGAAGGAAGAAGGTTGAGAGGCTGCGGAGAGGAAGTGAAAAATCACGTTTTCCGGACATGAGCTGTGTTGGAGCACGGAGAGGATTGCCGCCATGGAGCCTCGGAGGTATGTGACGTCCAGGGTCATTGCCACGTGGACTGCGTTTCCAGGGCACGTGTCATTCGGGTGGTGCTGTAGGGTGTGGCATGTGGGGGAGTTATAGAACTTTGGAGCTTCTTTAAAACGTTGTTGGGTGGTGGTCATGGAGAAGACTACTGTGGTATATTGAAATGTGAAGATGAAGAAGAGGAAGAAGAAGGAGAATGTGGAGCTACGTTCCATTATGGCATGCGTCAACAAAGTGGGATTGGTTTTCATTAACATGGATACCTTAAGATGCCATATAAAATGTTAGGATTTCTGTGGGGGGTTTTCAGTTTCAGCTCCCTTTCACAAAGATTGAGCTGTCTCAACTTTTCTTTTTTCTCTTTCATCTTATTTATCACTACTATAGGTTTTTTTCACCATCATGCTCTAATTTCATCTTATCAAGATGATGAGATTTAAAAAGAATAAATTATATGGATAAGTCGTGCCAAATTGTGATTATTAGTTGAAATGACTTCATAATAAATAGACTGAAATTATGTTAAATTATATGACAATTTTTTTTATGACAATTTTTGTTAAAAGTTATGTCATCATAATTTAAAACAATTTTAGTTCTAAAATTAAATAAATAGAAGTTGTATCAAGATTTGATTACTTAAATTTCTTTTATTCTAAATTTGAAATGGTCTCAAACCGTAACGACTTCAATTTTAACAAAATATGAAATTGTATTATTTTGACAAAACTTGTTCATATATAAGTTTAAAAAAAAGTTTACACTATTATAATAATTTCAAAGTGATCAAATTACATATATAAGTTTAAAAAAAAGTTTACACTATTATAGTAATTTCAAAGTGATCAAATTACACCAAAATGATGAAAAAACTACAATTATATATCATTAACAATATTTTTATTTACTTTTTTCCATTCTGGAAAACAAAAGTAAAGTCACGCATATATAGACTATTGTCTTTATATTATTTCCCTTTCTAATTAATTTGGGAACAAAGATATAGTTAGTTAAATTGTAAAGCCAAAGTTAGATTTTGAGAGTTACTGTGGTAATGAAAGGGAATATCATTTAACTTTAAGAAATTTCATTATTAAAAATATTAAAGAAAACAAAACAAAATAATTCTTTTTGTAATGAAAATCAGTTTCCCATAAATTAAAAAAAAATAAACTTTTATTTTACAAAATTGAATAAATGTATTGCACGAAGACTATATATTGTTAGATACCCTGTTGGATTTATAGAGTACAGTTCTCTGAATATATTATCGCTACTAATGTGATAGGTAACAATATTCCTTTTTCTTCTCTTAAATGTTATTCACGATAGATATTAGATTTTGGGTTACTTCGAATATATGTTATTTTAAACAATTATATCAATCCTATATTGCTAGTCATGATTCATATGTCTTATTGTCTAATTCTATGCGTGACAATGTAGAAGGTATTAAGCTAACTGAAGATCTTTTTTTTCATAATATGTTTTACTTTCCAACTTTTCGTTTTAACCTTTTATCTTTACTTGCATGGGTACACATAATAAAGTTTTTGGTTAGTTTTTTGTTTCTTTTCTTTTCTTACATATATCTGTTCCTCGAGCCAGATATTACATTTATTGTACTCTCAATATCTATTTTTATGAAAAGTATATTTTTTATTTTCTCCTCTATCAATAATAACACACAACTACTAATTCTTTTGTTCACTCCAAATACCTATTAAATTGGGTTAGAATTTCAAAAATAATTATTTATTTTTATAATACTTTTTTACTATTTTTTTATTTATATTACACGATTTCATATGAAAGTCGCGAACACCCATTAAAACCAACAACAATGTACTTGACTTACGGAGAGGTTGTTTTATTTTACCAAATATAGATCCAAAATTATTTTGTCAATTTTGATTTTGTGAACTTTTTTTCTATTTTATGATAATAAATTTTTTTTATTAAATATTAAAATCATTTTTTTTATTTATCACTAATTAAATATTAATTAATGACACTAATTAAATATATACTCATCTTCCTTTCTTTATTTTGTAAGTTATCAAATTGAATAATATCTTTTCTTATTGTTTTCTTCTCCTTCCCTTTCTCTCTTATTCATTTGTTTCTTCCTCCATGTTCGAAAAGAACATTCATTTTTGATGATTCATGCTTGCAAAGATTTCTAAGAACATACTCATATACAACCATTTATTATTTTAAATATTAATTCAATATCTTTTATAGAAAAATAAAAGTCACAAAAAAATATATTATTAAGTATTTTAATGTCAAATGATATACACTTTTTTAATATCAAATATCAAAAAAGAAATTAGAATTATATAAATAAAGTATCACATAACAATTAGATAAAAATAAAAAATTATAAAAAATGTAAAAGTTATTGAATGTATATCTTAGAATCAAGTTACAAAAGAAAAGACCAAATTAAAGTTAATATAAATTTGTTAAATTAGCTAAATAAATCAAAAGTGTTTTAATAATTTAAATGTAACATAGATGAGACAATTCCTACTTACTAATACTATTTGTGTGATATGTCTATCATAAAAATAAGGAATAAAGTATAAAGAAAAACTTTGGATGGTAATTTATTTCCTTTTTTTTTCTATATCAACTGCTGTAACTCACACATAATAAGAGATGGCGGAAAAGAAAAGAAAAATAGAAAAGAAAATGAGATATTTGAAATAATAAACTTGATCTTTGAGTGACAACTCATCGTTAAATATGTTGCCATTTGACATCATTTACTCAAAGACTAAAAAAAAAAAGTAATTTTCAAGTATTAAATTCATCCCATCTAGCACAACTGGTTATGGATCTCTTGGACTTGTTGGGCTCGTTGATTGGTATTGGGTAAGGGATATACTAATTAAAAAATATTTTACACAATATAAAATAAATTAAAAAATAAAAAATGTTAAGCTCCAATTCATTTCTACACTAATTATTTCCTGTAATTAACTCCATTAAGTGACACAAGAACAAATATGTTGAATACAAAGTTGCATTTAGAGCCCTACTTTTTCTCTACAAACCCCAACTAAATGTATCACATGTGAATCTCACGTGCCCTTTCGAAAGGGCACTTCATGTTTCATGGAAGCAATTTTGTACGATATGTCAACACGTGTTACATGTGACGAAGCTGACCAACTATTAGTTGAAAATTACCAGAAATGATTTCAGTAGTAGGTTTCCAGCCGATGGAAACTTGATGTATATATACCAAACAAGGATTATCCTATATTTGACTAATAGAACTAAGAAGGAAAATTGATTTGTTAAATTTGATACAATTAAAAAACGATATTGCTTTATGACCAGTGTCTCTTATCACATGATAATGGTAAATTTCAATTCTTTTTATTTTATTTTATATAACCAAAGATTGTGATCGACCTTATGTGGGTCTGGGTCTGTGCTTCTTTATTTTTTAAATCTGTTAGACACGATTACGACTGCGAAGGATCTTTGTCTATACCCACCTAAAAATATTGTTTACTTTTACTTTTAAGAATTACTTTTATTTATCTCCAATTTTTTTTCCATTTTAATTCTTTAAACAATATTGTAAGTTAACCAGACCCATAAAAAAATATGGGTTACGAAAGTAAAGCTGGCACCGACACATGATGGCCGGCTCTGGCGGCCAAAGACGGCCGGAAAAGTCATCTCTGCTCAAAAGTGCTTATTCCACTGTCTGAATTATCTTTCCTCCTATTTTTCTAAAATTTAAATAACACTCCGAAACCATTACATTAATTATTATCTAGCAGTTTGTCATGTTCCAACCAAGCGCGTATTTTGGGTCTGGCATTTGGAGAAAGCAACATTTTCTTACATATGTTAAATATTTTGGACCCACACCTTTCATGATGGCATAATATGTTTCGATTATCTTTGACTTTCAATGAAACAGAAAAAGTAATTATGTATTCAAAGTAAAATAAGATAATAATTAGTGGGAGGAACTTGTAAAAACAAATTCCTTCTCTTTTCTTTATTGACTTCTTAGAGAGCAGTAGGATTTGTTTGGTATGGTGAGACATAAAGTTAACAAACTTCCTAATAAAAAATGGTTAATTCTGGTCATTCTATTAGTTGATTCGTACCTGAGCATTATTACATTTTTTCTTTTCCTCTCGAATGTTGTCTACTGAGCGGAAGTTAGAATACAAAAGTCAAAATATGGAAGTTAAAATAGCATGGACTAATGGTCTCACAACAAATACTAAACTTTGCCTGATGCTAAATATTATGTATATGTAGGAAACTTGCCTAATAGTACCTTTTATCACAATTTTAATAACACGATTTTTGTAGGGTTATGTACTATCAATTTCAGTAAATTAAATAATTTTTGTGTTTATATATTTTTATTTTCTTTTGATACTTTTATTTATAATTTATTTTTTCTTCAAATAAAAATATTCAAATTTAATTTCAAATGTGCAATTTTCATTTACTATGTATTTTAAAAATTTTATCTTCTGTATTAGTTTTTATTTTTAATTTTTTGTTTTGTTTTGTTAATTTTCTTTTATTATCTATGAAATATTCGACTATTTTTACATTTAAAATATTCTTTCAGATTTTCAATGCACTTTTATTTACTTTTTAAATATTTTTATTTATTATTTATTTTAATTAGGTAAAATATTATTTTTATGATTTTTTACATAATTATTTTTTATTTTCCAATTCATTTTCATGAATATAATTTTACTATCACAATTGTGAAAATATATTTCATTTGTTATAATATAATAATTTAATGTCATTATTATAAATCTTGTTATTCAAAAAACTACTACAGCAATGTCATTTCTAAGTCATTATTAAACTCTAATTTAATGTCATCTAAAATATATATTAGAATTAAAAAACGAAATATCTATATTTGAATTTGAATTATTATTATTATTATTTTATTTAAATAGTGTATTATAATTTTTATTAGTATAAAAAAATAGATTTTAATTTAGAGAAAGAAAGTATATTTTTTAACTTAAATATTTTGTTTTATTTGTAAGGAATTTCACTTTTTAATTTTATTAACTTTGTTAGTTTTATTAATGTTTGCAAACTTAATAAATATTTTGATTGATATAAAATTCTGTTTATGTGTAATTGTATACACTAACACAAAAGAGGCCTTCAACGTCATCTGTTTAACGTATGCTCAAAAGAACACTCACGTAAAAAATGATTGGTGGCAGTTTTGTAAATAACTGGACAAATTTAACATCTGTCCATCAGCGCCCCGACGTCAAGTAACATCGGCCCACCAGCGCCCCGACGTCCTTTTGAAGATGACGTCGGCCCCAGAGCTCCCCGACGTTAAATTACGTCGGCCTGGCACAGTACAAACGTTAATTTTTTCCTAAAACCAGCGCAAACCCCTCTCCTCCCCTCTGTTACGTTGCGCGTTCTTCTCCTCCGTGTCGGCGACAGCGAGAGCCACCATTGCAGGTCAGTTTCTTCGTTTTCCACCACTGAAAATTGTTGGGTTTTGATTTGTGGATTAATTTAGGAGTTTTGAACCGAATATTTTTCGTTTTCGTCCCCATTTTGCAGTGTTATTCTTCGTCTCCGTGGTGTGTGAAATGGAATATTGGCCTCGCACATTCTCCCCTCCGTGTCGGCGACGACGCCATTGCAGGTACGGTTTTTCATTTTCCACCATTGAAAGTTGTTGGATTTTGCTTTGTGGATTGGTTTTTAGTTTTGAGTCCAATATTTATCGTTTTTGTTCCCTTTTGGTAGTGTTTTTCTTTTCCATATTTGGCCAGCCAGAAGCACGTTTGGCCCTTAAGACCACTCTCCTCCAACTTCGATTTTGGTTTTGCAACAAGAGGTTAGCTTTATTTATCCTTCTTTTTGCATTTTGTTAGTGTGTTCATATTGTATGTATGAAATTGAATTTTTTTTTACCGTTGTAGTTTAACATTTTGAATATTTTTTAGTTAGTTTTTTGGGTCTACTTTTTTATTTTGAATTTTTCTATTAATATTTACATAATTTTGAAAGAAATTTATGTTTATTGTTAGATTTCTTTTATTTAAAATATTTTCAATTTTATTTGATTTTTTAATACTATGGTTGCATTGTTGTTTTATATATGAAGTTTTATTATAATTTTAAGGTTAAAATACTCCCTTCGTCCATGTTTTTGTTGAAAAATCTCAAATAGGTCCTAAGATTTTTTTTAGTCTCAATTAGGTCCATATTTTTGAAAATGTGTAACAATTAGGTCCATTCCGTTAGTATA
>Ga0214544_1001730_pt1 | contig 45839 bp, 14 predicted proteins | sample CNSS3metaG_FD_160074 | JGI IMG/M metagenome (GOLD analysis project Ga0214544, IMG submission 160074) | Root nodule microbial communities from cowpea collected in UCLA plant growth center, Los Angeles, California, USA - CNSS3 | ecosystem: Host-associated > Plants > Roots > Nodule | place: USA...
ATAAAGGTAACTTTTGTTGTTTTTTTTATATTATTGTTGATGATAAACTTTATGTTACTCTTTCATATATATTATTGTTATATTGTTTAGATTCTATTGTCATGAATGCTTATTTTGAATAAAAAAATGATGTAAAAAAATTATTATTTTTTAATTAAAAAAAATTATATATAACAAATATAATTTGGCACCCCTACAATTTTCGGTCTAGTTCTGCCACTGGTCACACTGCCTCTATCACTTGACAAATACTCCCACTTGACAATTGAGGATATTTAAAAAAAATAAAAAATTGAAAAAATAATTAAAAAACATCATAAGTTGATACATAACACATAATTTAACATCTTTAGTACATTATTAACAGAAATAAAAAAAATTGCATCATATTTCCAAAAATAAAAATTTAATTGAGACGAAGAACTCATTTAAAATTTTCAAACAAATACGACGGTCTGTAAAATATTTTAACTAAGATTATATAATGATGAATTTCACCACCTCGGTTGTCATGTTGGCCGGGCACGAGACGGAATTATGAAGATTGAGGAAGGAAGAAGAAAAAGGGAAAAAGAATAATAACATAACTATTAAAGCTGATGTGTGAAAACTGATAAATGCACGGAAGAGAAACAAATTAATACTACCAACTAGAACGTATCTTAATAAATAACCCTAGTTTAAATTTTGTCAAAAAATAGTATCACTAGTGTCAATTAAAAAATATAAAAATTAGTTGCCATTAACTAAAAAAATAATCTTTCTAATGTTGCAAAACATCCTTATTAATATTGGTAAATAAATAACCCTAACTTAAATCCTAATCGGTGTAGGTTGAAAAAACAGACGTGACTTACATCAATTGAAAACAATCCTAACGATAGTAATGGAAAAAAAAATCATATTTAATATTAGAAAAAAAAAACCATGTAAGTTGTTAGATAATACTTTCTTACATCGGTTAAAAAAAAATAACATTAGCAGTAACAACAACAAAAATAACCACGGTATACTTTATTATAAAATAAACTCCACTAATATTAGTAGAAAAATTGTATTGAGTTGACAATGTCATGATATGAATCAAGATTATTACTTCCCAATAGAAGTTTAGATCACTTGATTGACACAGAACTAAAAAGAGAAAATAGAAAAGAAAAATTTCAAATACTTACATTTTAGATAAAACTTGAAATTATTTTAGTTGGAATAATTAAAGTATTTTCTTAAATGTCTAGAATTTAATTGTTTTTTATTCAAATAACATGTTTTTTCTCATAAAATTTTTAAAACTCTTTATAAAAAAGAATTACTCTTTAAACATTTCATATCCAAACAGTGGCGGAGGTTTGTAAAATTTTGATTTTTTTTTTACATTATTAGTATTTTGAATTTTTTTATATTATAGATATAGATATTAGAAGATATATTACAAATTAATGATGATGAAATCAAATATTTTATTATAGATATTAAAAAATATATTCCAAATTAATATAATTAAATCAAATATTTTATTTCTTTTATAAACATAATAATTAATGTTAATAAATAATAAAATATAAAATTAAACATAATAAAAAATAAAAAGATTTATGAATATCTTTGTTATTATTTTTTTTTCATTATGGCTTGAGTTTTTTTACAAATTGTTCTCATATCTCATTCTTACCTATTTTTTTTTATTTTTTTTTCTTGAAGAGAAAAAAAAATCTACTATTTTTGCTCTTATTTCTCCTTTGTTCTCTTCCATTTTTGAGGAAGAAAAGAAGGTAATTCTTTCGTCTCAATTGATAGTGAAATATTAGTTTAATAATTTATTTAATAGGCCTCTTTTATATTAATTTTTTATTTTATGAACATAGAAGAAAAAGTATTGTACTGTATGTTTTTTTATTAACCGGATTTTAATTATGGTTCTATTATATGTCTTGAGTTTCTCACAAATTGTTCTCATCTCCCATTCTCACCTATTTTCTTTTGTTTCTGAAGAAAAAAAGATCTATAATTTTTGCTCTCATCTATAAACTATTCTCTTCCATTTTTTTTAAAAATAAAGAAGAAGATAAACTCTCTTGTCTCTTTTAATAGTGAAATATTAGTTTAATCATTTATCTAATAAGTCTCTTGTATATTAATTTTTTGTTTTATAAATATAGAAAAAAAGTATTGTACTGTAAGGCTTATGATGTTAGTCTTTTTGTATCTCTTATGTATAGGGTTATTATTTTTTAAAGAGTTAGAATATTTCACAAGTGCTCTATTATATTAATTAATTAATTCTTTGCTGATAAGAAAAAGAAAAACTAAGATCATTTTGAATTGATGAAAGTTGGAGAATTTTTTTACTACGGTTGTTTCTTGATCATTATGGATAAAGATTTTTGAATCAACATTAGTACGTATTTGACTTAATACTAGTTAAGGTTTTTTTACAAACACTAATGAGACTTTTATAGGATCATTTATTCGTCAAAGTAGACCAAGATTATTTTTTGATTAATGTTTTTTAAAGTTCTCTATATTAATATTGGTGAAACTCTATCTTTAATGGATGTTAAATAGAAATTATTATTTTTAAGCTTAATTACTCCCTATTCCCACTTTGTTTGAAAAGTTTCAAGTTGATATTATCCGATTAACATTTTTGTTTTAACTATGTCCCAATATTTTTAAAAAAACATCTCAACTAAGTCATTTTAAAATAATACTAACGATATTAAAGACATGTCGTGTGTCAATACGTATTTTTTTCATTTTTTATTTTTGTAAAATTTTGTTGTTGTTACATGTCAAATCCTTGATAATACATGTGAGACTATCAATATCACATGTCAGAACAATGTCACGTGGTAGTGCAAGTGTTAAGTGTTCATTGTCTTGTTTTAATCAAAACATTCTTTCAAAAATTGGAATGCAATTAAAACAAAAAAGTTAAGTGGTACCAACTTAAAACTTTTTAACCAAAGCAGGAATGAGAAGATTAAGTAAACTTTATTTTTATTAACATCCTATTAATAAGTTTTATATTCGATATTTTCATTTTTCTTGATCATTAAAATGCTTTAAAAAATGAAAACTACTTATCTAAATAAAATATTCAGAATTTTAACAAATAAAAGTAATTAAAATTAAGATTTGACAAATAAATTTTTATTTTATTATATATATATATATATATATATATATATATATATAAGTGATCATGTGAATTTTACATTAAGCACTATTTTAAATAATATTTTATAAATTATTTTAAATTTGAATAACACATTCAATAATAATTCTTTTACCTCAATTGAAAAGGTAAAATACAAAATCATATCATTTTAAAGATTGGGATGTGAAAACAGATAAGTCTCATCCGTTTAGGCCTGTTCTACTTTTATTTCGTTAAATTTGAGTTAAGTCGAGTAAGCCCGACACTAAAAAACGGGTTACAAAATTGAACCCGCCCTACCATTGGGTGTATAATACCTCTTTCCAGAAGTTATGTGTAATTTAAAATTTTCAAGACTTTCAAAAGAAACTCTTAGACCATCCTATTTATATAAGAATTTTCACAAGTAATTTTCATCAAAATCACTTGCCAAAATATTCATTTCAATAAAACTTTATTCACCAAACTAAAGCACCATTAAGTGTTAGTTTTGAAATGGTGATTTAAGCAGAGAAGGGGGGGTTAATTGACTTTATAAAACTTTTTCGAAAGCTTAAACCTCTTTTCAATTGAATCAAATAGACTGGAAAGTTAGGATGTAAATGCAGCAGACCAGTACACTTTCAATCGATTAAAACATAAAACAACAGACTAATTTATTCTTGAACTATGAAATAGTCGATTAAAAAGACAAATCAGTCGGCTAAAATACTGGAGATTTATGCATAATGCAAAATTCGCAGATTTAGCTCAAACAACAATCTTTTACATACAAGACTTGTTCCAATCAATATTTTTAACAAGTATACAACCTCATATTATACAAGAACGCATTAAATCAAACCAAAGAACAAATTGCTTGGTTTTCTTGAGTTTTTAAAGAGATTCAAAGTGAGTGAGATGAAGGAGAGAGAATTGCACAATTGTTTTTATACTGGTTCACTCAATCACAGAGCTACATCTAGTTTACCAGGACAACTTGAGCCTGGTTTTCACTATATTCAAAAGTTTTACAAATCACACACCAAGATTACACTTTTGAACCAAGAAACACACAAGATTTTTGTCTCACACAAAAATCTAGACACACACCCTGCAAGAATCACACTTAAAGATCTGAAATCACATCAGGCAAACCAACCAGAGGCACAAGAACATCCAAACTTGATGGTGGTTGTCCCTACTCACAAGCTAAAATGCCTCCAAGATCAACCAAGATCTTCAAACCACGAGTTGCAGCTGTGTGTTGCAGAGAGAGAGAGAGAGTTTTCCAGAGAAGAATGACAAAGTTTCATGCTCAAAAACTTAGATTCGCATCTCTGCTCTCGTAAACACAGCTTATATAGTCTTGACTTAAGTAAAATCAATCGATTGAAAAATAATTCAACTGACTGAATGCATTCATACCAGAAACTTTATACAACAAGCCTTTTAACCTGTTAAAACTCATTTTAACATATTAAAAGAGACACACTAAGGCACACAAGACATCTAACCTATGTCATATAGCCTACCAACATGATATAACACCAAAACATTACATTTAACATATTATTTTAAGATTTAACACACTAAAACATAATCTTCAAGTGGATCTACATCAATCTTCATCAAACACCTATGATCTTCATGCACATGACTTTATCAATTCTTTGCTTCAAGCTTGCTTGTGCCAACATTAAGGGAGAATTCAGAATGGGCTGGGAAGGGTATTGAAGCTAGGCTAATTTCCTATAAGAAGAACTCTGAAGAAAAGCTTTTGGAACAAGGATTCTAGGTAATGGGAGTTGCACTCTTTGTTTAGGTAATAAATTTTTTGTGTTTTTGTATAAGTATCTGAATGTGTGAACCTTCTTCCACTTGAAAATGTTTATGATTTTCACGTTTCTAGGTTTCTTCCCAAAAACTGCCTGGCGGCAATGAAGGCCCTCTGGTGACACATGTATTCTTTACCTATTTTCTGGGCTTGGCTATGAACTGCCTAGCAGCAGTTATGAACTGCCAGGCGACGTGAACTGGGTTGTCTAGTTCTGCAATTTTGTTGATTCCAATGGCACGTTGCGGTTTTCTTAGAATTTATATAATCTCATTGAATGTGTGCGTTTATAAATTGCATGAATAATCATTGTTGTGATGATATCTGAATGACTTGATGATTGCAAGAACATGAGGGTAACTTCAGAAATTATGATGAATCAAAAGCATGATTGCCATGTTATGATTATTGTAATTTTGCAATTGTTTGTGTAATTGGATGGGTATGAATGATGGAAAATTTGAATTAATGGGTTTTGGTGCAATTGGATGAATGGGTCGCAGGTCAGGATTTTGGGATTTCTCGTAAGGGAGGAATTATGGATTCTGCCATAAGTTCTGATGCACCGCCTGACGGTAGGGACGCACCAGCAGGCGACACTCGGTGCACAACAGTTGGTTGCGTTTTGTTGTGCTTAGCGTGAGATAGGTTTTAATGAATGTTTCCTGTTGAATGAGGGATCTTAGGGATATAAATTGAACGATTTGTTATTATATGGGAAATGAGTGAGTATAGGAGTGTTGATACACATAGAAGAGGTTTTAGAAGTGAGAAAGTGAGATGGGTTTATACGTGGGTTGAGTTATTCTGTAAATGAATTGTATAAACTATGGTTTTCTGTTTTGGAGTACCTTATGAGTATTATTGATTCCTGATTTGAAGAATTCATGTTTTAAAATGAGTTCTATGTTGAATGCATGTGTGAATATAACTGAGGCATGAAATATGAATCTGTGATGGTGTTAAATTTGAGGTGGTACGGGGTATGGAAATAAAATAACTACTACAGGGGATGTTAGAGGTACGTGTGTGGCTTGGCCTGATTTTGGGATACAATGTTAGTTTCTAGTTTTGAGCCCACTATGCATGGTTGATTTTTTGTGCAATTCAAGTATTGACATGAGATAAATTTGGTGAATATATATTACGTGATGTGTGGTAGTACCATTGAATCATATTGAGTTATAGGAACATGTACTTGATATTCTGGATGCATATCTAGTGTAAAGGGGTGCCTTGGACACTATTTAAGGAACCTAAAACCATAAATTAGCATTACTGGTATAGTGCTTGGCGGCACGGGGAAACCACTAAGCGATAGTTAGGCACAGGGAGGCTTGTGAGGGGTTAACGCCAGACGACACTTCTATACCGCCAGGCGAGAGCAAAACCCGAGAGTTAGTGCCCAGCGGAACTAGCTGAACTACCAGGCGGGTTGCTGAATTAGGTGGCCTGGGTGCAAATCCAATGAGATGGCGCCTAACAGCACTGAAGAAACTGCCAGGCGTTCTACAGTGGGACGTCACCAGGCGACACTTAGGTAGCGCCAAGCGATATTCCAACAACATGTTGTGGTTTAGAGTGTTTTTGCACGTCTAATTGAGGCAGCCTTGAGTCTGGTATATGCTTGCATCACTTTACGAGCGGGAGGTTCATAATGGAGTTTGAGTGCATGATAATCTCGGGCGAGAGGTCCGTGATGATGGAATCTTGTGTGAGAATACGAGCGGGAGATTCGTATTGGATGGCTCCACTTGATTATTACGAGCGGGAGGTTCGTAATGGGATGGTTCCCTTCGTGTTGGACTACGAGCAGGAGGTTCGTAGAGGTTGGACCACAAGCGAAAGGTTCGTGGAAGCATGTGATATCCTTAAGGCCATAGTCAACTTGTGTAAAATATGGATGGATAGGGTAGGAGACCATGTTTCCTAATGCATGAAGAGAAAGGTTCTAAGAAGGGGTATTTGATTAAGTTAGAATGTTGTTGGTGAGGGTTTATGATATGATTTATTATGTGTGTTCACTTTCATTAAGCTCACCCTTTATGTTTGTATTTAGCGATGATCGTGTGACTTGCCACACATAAGCAAATGATATTGCAAGTGATGTTGTTGACACATAGGACTAGAGAGAGGGCTAGCTATGGGATGAATTTAAAGAAAACTATTTCTTTTATCATGTAATTGTGTTAATTCTGGTTTTAGACTTTGGAACTTGTAATAATTAAGTTGAATTTTGGATTTTGATTTTAAGCACGTTTAATACAGTTTTGAATTTCTTGCAACTTTGAAAATTTTATCATTAATTGACTTTATTTTAAATTATAAATTATTTAATTAAGTAATATATGTCTAATATGTTACAGAGCCAACATATGTTTTTAGAAGTGATGAATTGCAGGTTAACATGCAAAAACCTATCTACTAACCTGTCGAGTTGCCAACTCTGTCGGATCAAGTTGCAATGAAATTGTAAATTAAATCACTTAAAGGTAAATTGCATTGTTATAAACATGTGAATTCGGCATTAAATACTATTTTAAATAATGCTTTATAAAATATTTAATTTTTTTATAAATATTGTTTGACTCAATTATTGACAAAGTAAAAATGAAAATTTTTTCATTTTGTAGATAACTTGCATTAATTTTAAACATGTGAATTCGGCTTAAATATTATTTTAAAATAATATTTTATAAAATATTTTAAATTTCAATAATACATTTAATAATAATTGTTTTATCTCAATTGTTGGAAAAGTAAAACACTATTAAATAATGTGTATTAAAGATAGATCTTATCCATATTTTGTTTTCTTTTATTCAGAAACTATTAAGTTTAATGTAAGATAAAAATTATATATTATATTATAGATACAATATGTGACATGCTTCAATTAAATTTAGAATTTTATTTTAATAATATATAATACATTTAGTAAAATATAAATTTATAAGATGAAACTCCAAACCTAAATAAAAAATAAGAAGAACTTTACCCACATTACCGTACATAAGTTTTCTGATATCTTACATATGTGATCGGTAAAGAGATTGAAATAAAAACTAGTGCATGAAAGAGAAACCATGAAAAAAATAGTGGTTAACGAAACATTAACGATCATTGATAGAGTTTAGAAAAAACATATAGAAAGTAACACTTTATTGGTAAAGAAATTTCTGAAGAAAATTAGCAGTGAAAATGTTGTAAGTAGTGGAAGATGTTATTATCGCAGGTTCCCAATGCAAGGGGTGTCGACTACAGAGACATGATTTCATGCATCATGGAAAAGCCAAAGAAAATCTCCCAAATCTTGTTCACATGAATGAATATGCAACTTACCATTAATGGCATAAACCAGTACTATAGCCTCACCCTACACATCTGGATCATCCTTTTCAAGCTTCCATGCATAGTGATTGAGTTCTTAGTCGTAATAATAAAAAAAGTAGTGACAGAATAATGAGACCTTTGTTTAGGACCCCAATAGAAGAAGAATTCGAAGAAAAACTAACTGCCACCTACTTCAGTTTTGGAGGGTCCCTACCCCTCTCTCTCTCTCTTCCTATGATATTCTAAATACCAGTGATTAGGTTAGTTAAGTTGCAGGCTTTTCCTCATGTGAAACCCACAGTCAATTTTACACTTCTCTTATTAAAACATGTGTTATAAATAACACAGTCCAAGGTTAATTCATCTTACATTCATATGTTTTTGTGAGAATCTATGAACTTCTTTCATCTGTTATTTTTCTAACATTTATCTATCAAAATTAACCGTAATAATACTTTTAATTTTAAAGATTTATATTTCATTATTTCTGGTGGATCCAATTATAGGTTTCTATCAGATTGCATAAGGGGAAATTCAAAAGGGATGAGAGAAGGACGAACATAGAGGGGAGAGAGAGTTGAATATAAGGCATTATGCATTTTTTCTAAAAAAAAAAATGTTTCTGCATAAGATAATTAATTCAATATATTATCATGTACAATTTTGTATAACTATGTGATTTTTAGTTAGACAATTTTTTTATTAACTTAAAACAATTTCATTATAAAATACGTATGCGTACAACTTTTTCTAACTGAAAGTAATAGTCATATTTTTATAATTAGTGAAAAGGAAAGACATTCTGTACTTTTTTATTATAAAAGAACAAAAATAGTATAATAATAATAATAGTTATATGATAAATAGTGATAATTTGTGGTATGGGATGTTCTTAAAGGATATAAATATTTTAAAAATTATGAAAATGATTATAAGAAAAAAAGTTAATTAGAAAAATAAAAATAGGACTTATTACAGCAATAATATAGTTATAAATAATAGATTGTAAGATATCAATAAAGAATTACCTTTAGACGCGTCTAAGAATGAATAAAATATATTTTTTAATGAAATAATATTTACTTTCACTGTTACTTTTTTTTTTCTTTAACTCCATCTTTTTCTCCCTTCTGTGCTACACAGAACATTAGTTCTCTTTCTTTTCTTGAATAACTCAGTTGTTGACTAAGTGTTGTTGGTGGAACAGATATTGATGCACTGTACCTATCTGTTTCACTACTGTGAAAGAAGTTAATGAAACGTCTGCAATTGGATTTTCTCTATCTCAGTCAAAATTAATTTTTATCCATACAGGGTTTCATCTTTCTAAATTATCACTGTACAGTGTTAGCCATAACTTACTAGAGTAAATAAATGCAGTATTATTCAAAACTGTAACATAGGAAAAGAAAAAAAAAACAGAGGTAATAAAAGAGGAAAAATGATTTGATCAAAAAGATAAATTACAATGTACATATGTTTGAATTTAGAAAGTATGTATATTTTGTTACTTATAATTAAGATGTAATGATAAAGAGAAAAGTACATAAGTTTTTAGATGTTTTGTAAAAGAAAAATAATCTGTCAATATGTATAAGACATTAAGATACAAACACACACATATATATATATATATATATATATATATATATATATATATATATATATATATATATATATATTTAATGTCTTAAGTTGACAATATTTATGATATTTTGAATGAAAAAAAAAACAATAAATATTTAAACATTAACTAATAACTAGTAATATTAGGTTGTCACAAGTTCAGTAAAACATGCTAAAAGAATCACATTCCATTTTACTATTTTGGTGTTTCCTTGTAGGATTGGGCTACATGTGAATGTGATTCTGTTACAAAGGAAATTTAGAATGTACAGATATCTCTTCCCTGGATACTTGGTTTGAGATCAGAAACATTAATTATATCTAGTCCTGCCACCTGACTTTATTGGTGATGCAATAGTAATTATACAATTTATACAAAGATATTGTTATGCATTCAACGGCGATATATGTATTTTAAAATTTATTCCTACAACAAGTATGTTGAAAAATAAACATTAAATAAAACTTGTTTAAATTCATCTATACTATTATATGAAAAGAGGAAATTCATCTTTTTAGTATTTACAATTTTTTATAATTTTACTTTTCAATGATTATCATTTTAAATTCAAATATTACTCATAAGAAAAACTTATTTTTTAATTTTATATTGTTAGTACATATTTTTCTAATGGTTTTCATAAGAATTAATTCATTAATTCACTATAATTCAAAAATAGTCTGTTTAGTTAGTAATATTAAATTTGTTTCAAATTACATGGTTTTTAAAATTAATTTTAATATTAATAAGACATATTTTCATTAGTGTTAATTTCTTTAGTCTCCCACTACTAGAAATTCTCATATTACATAAAATTTTTTTTGTAAATTTTTTAGGTAATTCTTTCGTGAATAATTATTCCTATAAAATTTATTGCGAAAAGTGTTTTATACAAAATATTTTGCAAAAAAAAAAATTTCACAACAAAATTTCAAGTTACACTCTTCTAGAAAAAAAATTATGTATTTCATTTGCCATCTATATTAAAAATGTTATTCCTAATTAAATATATTGTATTTCATACAAAAAGTATTAGTTTAAGAAATATAATAGTTTAGTTTTTATAAAAGAAGAAAACCAAGCTTCTAATTATGTCTTATAGGTGAATATTATTTTTACGTATATAGTTTATAAAAGTTATTATTTTTTTTATAATTTATTTTGTTGGATTAATTGTACTCTATGTGAGATCTGATCAATAAAGATGAATATCAATTAATAGTATATAATGAAGTTTTTGGTTTCTAGATCAAACTCTTTAAGATATATAAATTTTATAAATGTTTTTTACTTTCGAAGTAATCATTATTAAGAAATGCAATATTTTGAGATAATGAGAGTTAATTAAAGTTCATAATTGCAACTGTTGTGAAATGCAAACCCAAGATTAGATACTAGTGAATGACTTAGATGTCTTTGAATGCTACTAGAATTAATTAGAATATTTGAAACTTTGTTAAGTTGAAGAATTTAAAAGTTTGATTTGTACAGGTTATGAATATTTGAACTTATATAGGTAGGCATATTGTTGATTGTTGAATGAATTATTGGAATGTGAGGATTATTATGGGCTAATCTGAAATGTATTATTAGCCTTGATTGTTTTACTGGTGTGATTTGGGGATAGAAAATTAATTAATCTAAAAATAGGTTTTGTTATGAATAAACTGTTGATCGGAAATCTAAAAAAAAAAAGTAATAGATCGTCTAAATTTTTGTTTAATTAAAATTTTTATTTGGGACACTTGAGTATTGTTTAAGTGATATTTAGAGCATCATTGTTGAAGTGTTAAATTAGTTGCTTAAGTGATCGTTTCTTTGTATATGTCCAAGCTTTAGTTTATGATTTGAATAAGAGTCAACATATAAATTCTCTCTCCTTTAGAAATATTTAGTTGTCTAAGTGACTATTTGGACATTCAAGTGAGAGAAAGATCATATCGATTCTCTCTTTCCAAAATATACACCGTTTAAATGCTTGAAGTTACTTAAGCTTCGGGTCTTGCTGCTCAAATACGATTCCACAACTTGAGTGAAGAAGAGATCATATAAGTTCTCTCACCTTTGAACGGAATGACACTCAAACATTATATTGGAAAACAAATGGATGGATGGATGGATTTTTTGCGAGAGGAATTCGTCGAGGAGATTCAACAACAATGAGATCTGAGCTCAACCTATGAAGAGATTGACTCCACTTTCAAACCAAATTAAGACAATGAATTTGTGGGTCTTCCTTCTTATTTGATGCTCAACTTTCTCATCTCTATCTAATGTGAGACTTAGACTCACACTTGACTGCCCAACAATTTCCCTCTCAAGAATGAGTCCTTTCCACATTGGTAAACTTCCCAACGAGCAGAAACATTCCCAACAACGAGTACCTCAATTGTGACCTTATATCATCATTATACCACAACATGATACACTTGCCTAAACTCCTGTCAAGACGACTTTTGATATAAGAAATCCTCACATCTAGGATTCTTCACCCTTATTGTACTTCATTTGAATCGATCATCGTTGGACTAATGAAAATAACACGTCTTGAGAAGTCTTACATCGCCTAAGATAACCTAGGTGGTGGGTGTTATTGACTATATAATGGTTTCTAAGTCCATGATGTTCTTTACCCTAAGTCAAAAACACTTTGAGCTAGTGTTTGACTTTTATTATACTCTTGTAGTAGGGTGTTGTGAGGTGTAGTTAAATTCTTGTTTTGGAGAGTGTGAGTGTAGTTAAATTCTTGCTTTGGAGAGTATGGGTGTACTTGGGGTCAAAGGGTTGAGAGTGTTTTCTGTGTATTATACAAATTTGCACATAATGATTATTCTCTACGGTCATGGTTTTTTTTTTTCGTATTTGGAGTTTCCATGTTATATTCTTGTGTTCTTTGTATTAATCTTATTTTTTTGCTAATAGGGTGATTCTTGGATATAAAAACGATAATGTTCTTAATTGATGATATATTTTTCCCAATAATCACTAAAATAAACTATCAGCTATAATACTTGAGATAGTATTTTAAACTAGTTTTTTTTAGTTTAGTGTTAAGTATGAAACCTATTTTTGAAAAAGAGAATTTTAAATTCATTGATATTTAAATCATATAAATCAGGATAACAAATGATTTAAAATTGAAGAAGGTTATTGTATTAAACTTTGTAAAGTATATGATTTTGCTTGTTAACATACTTATACATATTTTGGTTAGTATAAACTATTATGATTGTAGTTGTTACATGAGTATATTGTAGGTTTAGACAATGATTCAAAATCAACCCACATGATTAAAATATTTTCTTCTTCCTAGAAAAATTATTAATATATTTATAATTTGTATTCTTACTATTTTCTTGGAAATACTATATTAATTAGTAATGTAATGTGTGTATATATGCAAATACCTATATGGATAATATTTATTTATTTATTGAGTTTTATTTGAATTAATTATGAACGTATTTGTTTCTCAAGTTTGTTGTTAAGTTTTTTAGGTACGAAGATTCAAGAAGAAGACTCTTTATTGAAGCAAGTTAAAAAGTTTAAAGAGAGAAAAGTGAAAGAAAAATTAACTTTAGCTTAGCATATGATTTTCTCTAAGTAATTGAGTAAAATAATGAAGTTTTATGGCTGAGTAAATTATTTTGCTGAGCTATATTTTACTAATTACGAAAACTTTTTCCTTGTGTAAATTAAATATTAAAAATTTATAGTGTACTGTATTCTTATCACCATTAAAATAATTTTATGCTGTTTAAATTGATTTTTCTTAATTTAGATCGGAAAAAAGTTAAATTAAAACAAATAAAAATAATAAATATTTTTTAGTTTTAATGTCTTATATTTAGTTAATTTGGGATTAAGGATTCCAAATAAACTGTCCTTGTGGATATTGTTTGAATCAATCTCTATTTTGACGTGAAATTCTCACACCACATTGACTGTATACAGATATGAATTTGGGTAATATTATCCATTTTTTCAATTGGTTTTGAGGGTGAATATTTACATACATGTCCGTCCGCGTTCCCACATACATACCAATACATATCTGGTCTTCAACCCATTCCCGTTTAAATTATTAATGTACCCATAATTTATTGTTGAGTATAATTTTCTCTTCTCTCTTCTGTTCGGCTTGTTCTATATTTACAAATTCATTCATATTTTCAAGGTATTTTTTCCTCTTATCACAACCTTTATTACACATTTCTCTTCTTGTGTGGTTATTTACAAATGAGATATTATCAATTTTAGTGGATAAAATAGATTTTAAGTCTCACATTTTATTATTTTTAATCCTTCTTAATATTTTTATTTATTGTTTATATTTTTTCACATAAAAATGTTTGACTCTCAATTTCAATTGTTTAACCAATCCTTATTTTTTGTTTTATTTTTTTTTTTGTTTTGCTAAAACAATTTTCATATCTAGAAAGTTTTCTCAAATCTCCAAGGTATTTTCCATCTTATCATACCCTTAACTATACTTTTTTTTCCTTTGCACTATAAGGCCTATAATTTCCTGCCCTTATGTTTAAAGGCTACCCCAAATCAATTGGGCCTGGAGCTGGCCCATAGGGTGTCCAAAGCCCCTAAGGCAGCCTAACCCCTCTCATTTCTGCCACTTTGCAAAAAGACAGCCACCTTACTCTCTTCTTTCCCCTCAACAGAAGCTCAGTTAGGGTTTGATCCTTAGTTCACTTCAAGCTACCTCAATCTCGTTTCCTCTCCATGTAAGTTGACCTCTAGTCCTTATACTCTTCCCTTAATCTCTATTTTTCGTGGGTCAATAGAGATTCATGAGTTTAACCTTGTTTTTCCCTCTGGGTCAGTATTTCCAGCTCTTAAATATGCTCTTGGAGCTGCTATGTTCGTGGGCTTAGGTGTCGAAGTAGTTTGCTAGCACTTTCCAAGTAAGGAAAGCTAGGGTTTCGTGTTTGGATGTGTTTTGCTTATTTTTCAATTCTGTTTCGTACTTATGGTGTGTGTATGATGCTCAACCTGATATGAATGTATATTCCACATTATTATGGGTGAATATGTGTACTAGCTTGCGTGAACAGTGGAGGAGATCTGATAATCTCGCCTAAGCGAGAGTATCAGAAAACCCTCCCAGGTGTTGCGCGAGCTGTCGCTCAGGCGACGAGCTCATATTTTGAGCGAGAGCCATCTCGCTCAGGCGGGGAGGTCTCGCCTAAGCGAGAGAGCGCGACAACACCACTGTTCCACTTTTCGAGTTCTCGCCTAGGCGAAGGGAGCTCGCCTGAGCGAGGGAAAGCTCTTGCCTGAGCGAGACTCATCCGCCTGAGCGAGAACTAGGTGAAAAGGTGCGTTTGTTCTGTTTCTTTCTCTGTTTTTGGGGGTTTGCCATATGTTTGGGTTGATTACTCTTTAAAAGCATGAATTGAGTGAAATGCATGAGTAACACGGGTTATGGTCTGTGATGGATAAGTTTAACATGATATTTGGCATAAGAAATGTATGGAAAGGATTGGTTATAAAAGTAGCATGGAATTGGCATGAGAAATGATTCTATATTGATTGGTGAAACATGATTTGTATGTGGTTAGGGCGTAATTCCATGATAGTTTCGTGGTGGTGCCTCATTGGTTAGGGCGTAATTCCATGAGCCTCTAGGTAAAACCTCATAATGGTGCCTCAGTTGGTCGGGATGTAATTCCATGACCCTTGTTTGTGGGAGTTCATGGTGGTGCCTCATTTATATAATTTAGTAAGGATTGAAGGTAATGATTGCATCCTGACACTCAAAAGAGCCAGTTACTCTCACATAGAGCGTAATGACTCGAGTGGTGAGAGTAGCAGAAGGCCTGAAACACTTTAAGGGCTAACCTTGTGTGTGGGGAAAATAAACACTGTAACATTTAGCTCAGTAGAGCAGGAAATGCCACCACAAGTGCAAGCATTCGCTGAATTCGACTAATTATATGTATCCGGATGAGTCGTGTCTTGAGTCTTAGTGTATGGGTTGCAAGTCAGAACATGATTGATTGACATATGCATCTTGATTTATGAAAGTGTATGTAACTGTATGATAAACCGTTTTCTACTCAAGCTTTCCCTTTTGCTTGTTTGATTGTTATGTGTGTGGCTTTCTCTTTTTGCGATGATCATCAATTTATTGATGTGAGTAGATGCGAGAACTACTCGTTGTCAACAGAGAAATGGTGATTCTGCTGCTTAGCCTCTAGGATGGCTTCCGCTTCTCTGAGTTTTATTTCAGGGCTAAGGCCCATGTATTGCCTTGTCCTAGAACTTTAATTGGAATATTTTATATTCCTTACTTTGTTTTGTATTGGTATCTTGGTGTGCCTTGGTTTCCTCTGAGGATTTTGGATATTTATATGGAGTGACGTTAATACTTCGAATCTTCGCTCATTATATTATATTGTGTAATGTTTTCATTTAATTAAGTTTAATTATTAAATGAGACATTACATGCACGATTTTATTCAATTGTGTATCAAATCATTTGACAATTTTATTTAATATTTTTTGTTATTTATTTTTATTATGTAGAATATATACTATTTTAAAAAAATTTATTTAATTTTTTTTTATTTTCTAATTCATTCTCATACATATTTTGCCACTACAATTGTATAAAAATATTTCATTTACTATAATATAATAATTTAATGTTATTGTCATCAATCTTGTTTATACCATTCAACATAGATTGAAGTTCAAAAGATGAAAGATTCGTGTCTAAATTTGAATTATCATTAGTTTAACATTTTTTGTGTACACAACTTCATTTAATATAATATTTATCTGTGTATAAGAAAAGAAATGAGTAAAGAGACATATGAAATATTTTTAAACTTGAATATTTGTTTTATTTTTACATTTTCTTTTAAAATACATTTTAATTTTATCAACTTTGTTTCATTAATACTGCAAAATTTGTAGATGTTTTGGTCTTCATAAAAAAATATTTATGTGTAATTGTGAATTATTTTATATAATTCTTTTACTTTTATCCAATTATTATTTGATATTCTGATATGGAATTTATACAATTATAATTTATTTTTAAATATTTGACACTAAAGATATGAAAATATGCCTTTGTTGTGACAATGAATACTTGATAATATTATGTTTCCTATTATGTAATTTTTATTTTATTTATAAAAAATAGTTAATCGATATTGATATGGCTACAAGGTTTGGTGTACCCGTTACTTGATGGGAAGATGAGATAAAAATCTTATACTCATTGACTATGGAGATGAAATTTTAATTTAAGATTGAGTATGCAATAATGAGAAACACAAAGAAAGATAATAAGATTTTATAAAATGAAACTTAATAATAAAAAAATTATTTATAGTTAAACTTTCTATATTATTTTTTAGACACTATTACCGTTTCTAAATGGAGTTACAGATATCAAGAAAAAGTGAAAGAAAAAAAAAATACAAAAGAAAGAGGTGAAAAATAAATAAGTAAAATTACTTATCGAAGGAATAAAGAAGAATTAAAAAAAGTAATAAAATTATACAAGCATTGTTGATTTAGAAAATAATAAACGGTGGGAAATAAAATAAAAATAAAAATTATTTGATTTTGAAAATACAAAACAAATAAAATTTATATTTTAAAATAAACAAACAAATAATTTATTTTAAAGATTATTTTGGAGACTCCAACCGTTATTTTCTGTTTATTTAATTATATGTCATGCCTTCCGTCTTTTGTTCATATTCCATTTAAAAACAATGCTAAAAGGATAAAAGGAACAACTCGTAGTAGTAGTAGAGAATAAAATAAATACTCTCATTTGTTATTAAAATAATTTAAGGTTAGTACAAATACAAATGCGATAAATCATACATATATAAGTGAAGGCAGTTAAGTTCAGAAGCAATTATTAAAAATGTTAAAGTAAATATGTTAGACCAAGTTAACCAAAAATTTTAAAGTTTTGAAAATAATGAAAATAAGTTACAATAGTAGGTTTTAATCAATTATGAATAATAAAACCAAACAATGTTCATAAATATATAAATAACATTTAAAGAAATGATGAAAATTTGACGAGAGAATTATGAAAAAAAAATACTATGTTTTAATTAAAACTATCAGTAATAAATTTTCAATTTGCAAATAAACACCTGAGATATCATATAAGCTGTATTTCATAATGTAAATTTCAATAAATGACCACAAACTCATCCTAAACTCACAAGAATTCAATAGTCCTAATAAGAGTAGTCTAAAATCCTGTACATTTTTGCACCAGTTTTAAATATAAGAACTGTTTTTGAAGTACAAAAGACATTCAATGAATTACATTCTATTCACTGTTTTGATTTAAAAAGAAAAACATTTTAAATTAATGTAAACAGGAGTAGCATAAGGAGTGAGTGTAATTAAAAAGTATATTTAATTTGTGTGTATAATGATAAAAAAAAAAGGTAATTAGAAAGTGGAAGTAAGAGAGTAAATGAGTGTGTTTAAGGAAGGGATGGGTTGGTCGATAAGTCGAGCTCAAGTGGTTACCTCAACTGAAACCAAGGTTACTGAACCCTCTTTGAATTGCATTGCATCTAGTTAATAGGAGGAGCAGGCAAAAACATAAGCACAAGCAGAAGGAGGGAGTTATGCAGTGACGCTGATGTTGATGGGGACAGAGATATTGAAAGAGAGAGAAAATAGGTTGATGAATAGGGTGTGCTAGGCTCATTTACTAGTGCTAGTGCATATGAACATGACAAGGCTTGTTCCGTTGTGTTGTGTAGCAATGGCAAAGCAAAGCCCTCAATTTTGATGTGCTTTGAAAAGAAAGATGTCCCTGCTGCTGCCACAACCCCAAGTAAGCACCCATCACATTACTGTCTTTCTTGTCAATTTAGAGAGAGACAGCCTAAGACCCTGCAACCCCCCCATGAATGGAGAGAGAAAATATATTACTTTCTCCCTGTCTCTCACTCTCACACGTGTGAGTGAGGTGTGATTTGTTAAAAGAATAGAATAAATAGTAGTAATATAATGACAGCAACTGGTTAAATGAAGAATGCCAGACTCATTGCCTCAGTCTGGGTACCTAACTACTTCAAACTCTCTCTCTCTCTCTCTATTTCTCTCTCTTTCTTCTTTCTCATTCAACCAATGGTCTTGTTAGTGAAGAAAGAATCCTTGTAGGGATAGATATCTATCTCTTGAAACCCTTCACTTCACCACTGGAAGCAAACTTTTGAAACCAAACCACTTTAGCTGTTTTATGTTCTGCAAAAATCTGTTCTCCCCCTTCACTATCTGTCCTGTCAAACTTTCCTCTCATGTTACTCCTCCTCTTCATCGCATGAAATATTCTTCTTCTTCCTCTTCCTGATCCGCGCTTTTTCTACTTTGCAATACTTGAAAACATTCATATCCTTCTTCTTCAGCATTTGTGAGCAAGTCAGAGAAAATGAAAGCGTGGCCTGCTAGTGTTGTATACTCTTCACAAGAAAACCTCACTCGATACGCTTCTTCGTCTTCCTACTCTTCTTCCCCTCCCTCAATGGGAATGGTCTATGCTGACATGGATTCTCTTTCTCTTTGCTCTAACTATGGTGTCGTTTCGTCTCATCAAGATTGTTATGTCTCCAACGGCGGCGGCTCCAACTGGGGTTTGCCCTTTATGAGGGAATGCCTTGGGAGGAACTTCGAGGAACATCCCAACAGTGATGGGGCGGAAGAGGGTAAAGGGTCTGATAGCAGTGACGATGGGGGTGGGGAAGACAGTGACAAAGTTAACCATAATGCTAATAACTTTAACGAAGAGAACCCTAATGAGAATTCTAATAGCGGTTTGGGGCATTCCAAGCTCTGTGCAAGGGGGCATTGGAGACCGGCAGAAGATTCCAAGCTCAAGGAGCTTGTGGCTCTCTACGGCCCTCAGAACTGGAACCTCATAGCCGAGAAGTTAGAAGGAAGATCAGGTTAGAAAACCAGTGCAGATGGTTATCAGATAGATATAAACTCATGCTTCATTTCTTTGCTTAAAGAATTTGTATGATTTGTTTTCAATGTTTTACAGGTGACCCTTTCTTTTGTTATGAATAAATGTGTTCTCATTTATCTTTGTTTCGGTTGATGTTGTGCTTTTAGGCAAGAGTTGTAGGCTGAGATGGTTCAACCAGTTGGACCCGAGAATCAATAGGAGGGCTTTCAGTGAAGAAGAGGAAGAGAGACTAATGCAGGCACATAGGATTTATGGCAACAAATGGGCCATGATTGCTAGGCTTTTCCCTGGAAGAACAGATAATGCAGTGAAGAATCACTGGCACGTTATAATGGCCAGGAAGTACAGAGAACAGTCCAGTGCTTACAGAAGGAGGAGGCTTAGCCAATCTGTTTACAGGAGAGTGGAGGAAAACACATCAAGCAGCAATGTCTCTAGAGACACAACCACTGCAGGGACAGAACCACCACCACCCTATTGTCTCAGTCTCCCCAACGGAGGACTTGGTAACAACAACATGCCAAGTTTCCCATATGCCGCTGCACCCTTCCATGGAGTAGTTCCTCCTCCTGCTGGTGGGGTTGAGTATGGCTTAAATGGCTCACCCCACATGGCTGCTTCCAAAGAAGCAATCTCAACCACCAAGCTGGCCCCTCCTCACATTGCCATGTATCCTCAACAAACACCGCTCGATTTCTTTTCAGGTTGGTGCCCATTTCTAATCCCCACTAAATTTCTCGCCTTCAAATGCTTGTGGTTACAACCTCATTCATTAGCCTTCAAATCACTGTATGTTACTTTTCAAACAAAGTTAAATGTGTAACTTTTTGTGATTTTGTTTGTCTATCTTTTTGGTCTGCTACAGTGACTGATGCAACCCTTTTTGGGTCGCAGCTTAACTAGTCCTCCCCCCAAAAAACTTGCGCATTTATAATCACATTTGTTTCATAATACTATAGTATGTAGCTTAAAGCAGTGGTGTTTGGACCTGCAGGTGGTAGAAGCAATGACATGGTGGGAGAGTATTTTGGCCAGAACCATCAGCAAGCGTCTGGTTTTTACTCTCATTACCACCCCCAATATCTGATGCTAATGCAACAACACCAAAACAATCACAACTTTTACGGTTTCTCAAATTCCACAGCACAGATACTGGGCAGTGAAGCTTCACTATCATCAGTGGCAGAACGCAGAGATGAAGCCATGAGCAGTGACCCCCCAGATGCAATTCCTCCTCCATTTATTGACTTCCTAGGAGTAGGAGCCACATGATCAAAGTTAGAACCGAACAAAAAGCTGCAGCCTTCCCCGGAAGCTCCTCAATATGGGTGTGGTCCAACATTACTGAGAAGCCATTCGAGGTAAACAGAAAGGATAGTTGCTTCAGTTTGGTGACTGTGATCCTTGCGTCACTTCTGTTGAGAATCACACTTCACACCTATCTCTGTTGTGATCTCCTTTCTTTTTATCACATGGGGACCCTCTTCAATAATAAAAATAATAATATTAATTAAATTTGATTACTATAACCCTTCTCTATTCATTTTCATCTTCATGCTCTTTCTTTTCCTTTTAGTTTTTGGCGCTTTCTATATTAACAATCCCATAGGTTAAAATTGTCGACCAGCCAAATGAAGATTGAAACGGATGATTTGGATATTAAATGTGTCCGAGACATTCGTTTGTTACTTAGAATATATGGCTAAGAATAGGAAGGTACTAATTAAAACAAATTGGGAGACAGAAGGACTGATAGGGTGATACGTGTAAGAAGCTAGGAAAGGACAGGAATTGGTATAGTAAAGTAGTGTATGTGTATAGTCTTTATTTTTAAGATTATCGTGAATAAATACGTGTGTTCCTGTTCCCAGTTTCAATTCAATCCAAGGCTTCTTTGACTTTTTTTATTTCGCTATAAAGAAAAGTGGTTTTTGTGAACTGTTTTGGTGGAATGATGATGAAAATAGAAGAAGGGGGTTGGGAATGGGAACTGTTGGGAACATCCTTTTCTCATGGGCCTGTGATGCAATAACTAAGCCACAATTTCAGCATCTCACTCCATCCAATTTATGCATTCAAGATCCCCAACTGTGCAACATCTTCTCCCATCACCAAAATCTCTTTGCAAATTCATGCCACTCACATGACCTTTCTACCTATTTATTTATTCACTAAGTAGTGAATTCCTTTCAGGGAATTCTGGTCACTAACAAACAAACTTGTTAGTTTGGAGACCTATCATACATTTATTTTAACTGTTTCAAACACCATCATAAATATTTCAATTCAACTTAACTCCCACACTTAATGCAAACTCGAGAAAATTATGCTTGGTCAATGACTTTCAACTGCCGTTGTCATAAAAATCTTGGCAGAATTTGAATGTTACTTTAACACAGATGTAGACTAAATTTGACTCTTTCTTTCATGACCGAGACTCAATTTTCTATAATTCGTAAAAGCACATAACAGAACTTTGAAATGAATGTCTCAGGGAGTTCGGTGTTGGATTTTCTCTACATTGTTGTTTACATTGCAATTACACGTTATTTCAGACCTTTTTGTTAGTATTTTTGTTTAATTTTGCAGAAAGTTATTTTTTTTTAGTTTTCATCTTATTTCAATTGATATGAAAGTGAGTATTAACCGAGACATTTACCTTTAATTGATCCCCAACATGCAAGTTTACCATGATGTCAAGACCAAGTTATTCATTAAAATAATGACTAATGTTTGAATGCACTTTTATCATTATTCTAGTACTTTTATCAATTTAATTTGTCTCTACAGGCACTGCAATTTTTACATAAATGTTTAATAAAATGTTATCATTTGGTCACATAATCGTATTAAGGAAAAAGAAAATGTTAAAATTAGTTTATACACAAATGAAACATGTGTTTTTATTTATTAATTTTTGTCTGTGGGTGAAAAAAATAAGTGTCTTAATGGGGGCAACAAACTAGTGAAGCGAGTTTGAACGTGGCATTGCATCGCTGAACCTGTAATTGCATAAAGTTAATTGAGGTTTGGAGGTTATGGAGTTGGAAAACGTCGCCGTCTGGTTTTATTACAAAAGTGACAGTGATGGGTTAAGATGAGAAAACATGAATGTTGTGTCGTGACCCTACCATTACTTGCTCTGCCAAGTAACATCTGACATAAACTACTGTTGAATCGTCATGCCAGTTAGGGTCAAGTGTGTATCGATGTTGGTGTAGGTCATAGGTTGTCGTAGCATAGCATGACGGCCCAAGGTGGTGCCCACGCCCATCCAAAATTTTGGGAACAAATAAGCCCACTTGGGGCTTCAATGAAGCCCAATCTCATTCTCATAATCAATGCCAATGTCCTTTTACGTTCACTCTCAATAAAAGAAACTAGATGGACTGCAATGATTATCACAGCAGCTAATAGTGTCTTCAGGTTGGGAAATTTCTAAATCTTTATTTTTTTTACTTTTAATCTTTATAGTTTTTAAAATTCTCAAACTATTGTATATTTTTATTGTCGAATTAGGAAAATTGGATAAAAATAAAATATTGATGTGATCTTTTCTTTTATCTCAAAGTATTTATTTTCTGTCTCATAATCACTAGTTTAATATTGTTTTACTCATAATAAGAATGGAAATGATTTTTTACCAAAATAACTAAAAAAATGTTAAGCTTAGTTAAAACAATATTGCAAATTCATAGGACAAACCAGTAGTGTACCTGTAGTAGTTGAGTAGGGCCAATGATGGTTATAGGTAGAGATGTGAAGAGGCACCGTGCCTTGTGTTGTTTCTGGCCTTCCATATAAACAATTAATAGAAATAAAGGGACAAGTTAATGACATTTGCCCACAGTTAGATATAAGCTTAAAGAGGGCTAAATATCAAAAGCAAATGGTTGGCTTAGAAGAGACCTCAAAACATTGGCTTTAATTTTAGGCATAGTAGGTACTCGAGATTTGACAATGATGATGATGATGGAGAGGCGATGAAGCACTTCAATCTACATTTTCTTAACTAAGAACTAAGAACTAAGAATTTCATTTCATTTCTTTTATGTTTCACTTAGGAAAATAAAAATTTATGATTTGCTTGACTCACAATTAGTAATTAGTGCATTATTATAATGAGGATTTATAGGATAAGAATCTAGTTAAACCTGAATCTTATTCGCCAAAACATAACAATTTGGTTCATTGTAAGCCTAACTTTTAGTAATCAAATTTTATAATTCATTTACTAGCATTTAGTAACGAGTATAAGATATTTTAATGTAATTTAATGTACAGAAAGTTTATAGATATTCGTGTACTAAACTTTTTTAGGATAAATGGTTTGATTGTAAATGTCTACTAATTAACATCTAGGAGTGAATTTTAATGATAAGAACTATACTCCCATCAACAAATATTCTTTGTATATGTTTATTTGTTGGGATTTTAATTTTTTAAGTTCTTACTAATTTGTAATTGTTTTATATCCTTTTTATAAGAGTAAGTTGAATGATGAAACAAGAGAATAGATGTTTCTATACAGGAAGAAAGAATAGAAATATTTGAAGATTATATTTAAGATTGCGCTAGATCCTTTTTCTTTAATAATCCATATAAAAGATTCTAATTCATAGTCCTACAACAGAATATGTTTCTATTTTAAGAGCAACAACAATTATTTTCTTTGAAGATATAAAAAGACATCAAGTGAAGATCAAAAGAATAATAAATTAACGTGAGATAATACGAAGAAGAAATTGAGAGAAAAAAATATACGAAAAGTAAGAAAGAAAGTTAGAAGAGATACACAAAAGAAAGAGATATAATGTGTGTTTACAATATCTTACATACATAATCCGTAGTACTAAGATATCGTCTAGTCAGTACAATCATCGAGAGGGTGAAACCCTTTTGTAATATTCTTCGTTGTGTGAAGTTATTTGTTGTCAGCTTAATTGTTGTCTCTATGGAGAGTGATTACATAATTATCTTGAAAGTTCTTAATCTCAAGCTGAGATTAAGAAGTGTTACACTTAAAGAGAGAGGTTTATACCGTATAACCTAGAGAGTTGTGTACTCGTGTAACTTGAAGAAGTTTTTGTAGTTGTGTATACTCATATAACTTGAAGAGATATTTGATCTTTTTGCTTTAGGTTCTTTTACTTTTTGTGTTGTGCAAAAAAGAGGATGAGACTCTATCTAACAATCTAAGAGCCTATTGTCTCAATACTAGATGTACCCTATTGAAATATATATAAAAATCTTTAAAGGATGTCACTACAAGAAGAAGACCAAAATCGGTGGTAATTATCAACGAATTATCGATAAGCAATTTATCGATAGATTTTTTACCTTTGGTAATTCGTTAGTAAATTCGGATTATCGATGAATTTTTGACATTGTTGACGGATTTTGTATGTTGGTAATTAACTATTTTCTTATAATGTATGTGAAGAATTTGCATTGTTTGAAATTTTATTTTTGTGAAGAGGTACATTATTGAATAAACTATTTGAATTTTGTTGAGAAGACTTGACAAAGGCTAATTAACATAGAGGTTTTAAAGTCTTAAAATGATGAAAAATATAAAGATAAGGGTATTCAACTTATAAAAGGTTAGAAATGTGTGTTGAAAAGAAGTAGAGCAAACACTTTCATTAGGGTTGGGCAAAATATACCAAACTGCACTGCACTACCAAAAACTACACTAAAGTAAAAAATAGTTCATCTGAACTACACTGAACTGAAAAATAGTTCATACAAACTGAAATGAACTGTTTTTTTTTTCTAATAAACTGAACTGAATTGCACTGCACTATAATATGAACTGAACTGTTATAAACTGAATTGTTTTATGAACTGCACTACGTTTGAACTGAACTACACTATTTTTTAACTAAGCTACACTATTTTTGAATTGAATTGCACTACTTTCGAACTTAACTACATTGTTTTTGAACCGAATTACACTAATTTTGAACTGAATTGTACTAATTTTGAATTGAATGACACTATTTTTTGAATCGAATTGCACTGATTTTGAATCAACTGCACTATTTTTGAACCAAATTGTATTATTTTTGAATTGAATTGCACTGATTTTGAACTGAACTACACTAATTATATATGATTGTACTACGCAATAATAATATAACTTTTATAATTTGAAAGTGCTTAGAAAATAATACTTGAAATATGTATCATACTTCAATACACCAAAATCAAAATATTAATACATCTTAATACATAGATTCTCCATAAATCGAAAAGGAAGCTCGGACTTCACAAACATCTTCACCAACTTCATTCGAGATGCATTTTTGTCAAACTTAGAAATAGTTGGTGAAGGGCCAACACTGGCCCCTTCTGTAACTGATGATGACAGTTTTTACCTTCTGAATGCTTCTGTAGTTCCCTTTTGAATAATATCCATCGTTAAAGTTACAACTCCATGCCTTAGTTCCTTGGTTGCACATCAAGATTTAGTTACAATTACCGAATATTGCATGCAATATTTGTAAATAACAACATTTAATGAATTATACGTTTTTTTTTCTGCAATATTCTTTTATAAGAATAGATCCCCAATTTTAAGATTTTCTCTTCCACTAATCAATATTCCCATAAAGTAAATTATTTCTGAACAATAATTAATTTAGTCAACTATCTAATTTCACACGCTTATTCGATCCTAGATTCAAAATATTAATCCATCACCCTTTGTTAAATAAACCTCGAAGATTTAATATAACAAAAGTTTATAGAATATAATTCTATGCAAATTTAAGAATACTAAATAAACTTGAATTTATAAATATTTTTCAAACTTTGTTATGATATTAAACATTAGTACTGAGAAATATTAAGATCGTTCAAATATGATAGTAAGAAATACATTACTTATTAAACCTTACATTTACCTAATTTCCATTTTCATATATTATTAGAAACTCTTCATTCATTTAATATTTTATTTCAAAAATCGATGTTATTATGACATTTTTATTGTAAAAAGCACGTCATTAAATATTAAATTATATATGATATAATATATTTGTTATTTATTTTTATAAAAGAAATTATTTTATAATTATTTATTTACTTTAGTTTTCATTTTTTAAAATTAATATTAATAAATGTTTAGATATTCATTCATTATGAGGTGCAAATAGAGAAAGTACATCGTGAGTTGTCATTTCTAAAATAGTGATTAACCAGGACAGAGAGAGTGTGTGAGGTAAAGAGTGTATCGCAAAAATGGAGTGTATCGTTACCTATCTAGAAACAGAACACGAATGAAGAAAAATTGAAAAAATTATAGCTGGACTTCAGTTCAGTGTCTAATTAACCAATAACAATGCAGTTTTTTTTTAAAATTGAACTGATTTACGAATCAGGTCAATTAACATTATAAGTAGTTCAGTTATTTCCAATTTTTATAATTAACTATAGTTTAACTTTCATGATATAGTTAACCATCCACGATGTCTATTTACAATAAGGAGATATACATGGTGGTTAAGTATTTGTGTAAAATGCAAATATTTAACGAATGAAAGAAAAATTGAACATATTTATTATATGACCAAGGTTTTTGGTTAGGACAATTTGATTATAAGTTTTTTGTTTTTACCATTAAATTAACTCTATTAATGTTACATTAATTTTTATTTATTGTTTATAATATTATTCAACATGAACAATAATAAATGGTTATTAATAATGACATGAAAATGGTTAAAAATAATCATATAACTTTTTTCACCATATTATTAAGACAAGACGAATAATTTTGCAACAACCTTGAGGCAACGTAATTTTTTGAAGTGAGTAATGTGATTGTTCTGTTATACATCTCTTTGTTAGATACAAAGAAAGACAGATGTTTATAAAATGTAGTTTCTTCCAGCATTTGTAAAGACAAAATTAATAACAAAATTTAGAATTTCTTTAAATATTTTTAAATTTTAAAAAACAAAGAGTACTTTATTATTTAATATAAAAAAAAATTTCATTCCTTTTAATGTAAAAAAAATTCTCATTACTTTTAAATAGGGTGAAATATATTTTTAACTTATTTTATAAATGTAAAAATATTCTCATTACTTTAAATAGGGTGAAATATATTTTTGACTTATTTTATTATTGAATATGTAAATATATGAAAAGTTGGTAGGACCTATAATTAGTCAAATATATAAAGAGAAACTAAAAGTCAACTTATACAAATAATTCTTTTGAAATATCAAAATATTTCTCTTACCCTCCAATTGGGTAGGCCTTCATACAATACGAAGCCCATAATCGGCCCTGGATGAGACGACTAATGATCAAAACTAACTTACTTCAGTTTAGAAACCCATTTGTCTCGTTTAAGGTTCCTGGACTATTATAATACTTCTACATGATTTGGGTCTTTTTTTTCTACACCTCCAAGTATCTGCACCCCCAAAATTTCTCTAAATTACCAAAATACCCTTTCATCATTTAAAGAAATTCACAGACATCACATCCTCAAAAATACTTCCGGAAGTCAAAATATATGACTTCCGAAAGTCAAAATATATCACCAAAAATCAACTTTCGAAAATTAAAATATATCACTGAGTCAACTTTCGAAAGTCAAAATATATCACCGAAAGTCGACTTCCAAAAATCAAAAATCATTACCGAAAGTTGACTTCCAAAAATCAAAAAGCTTTACCAAAAATCGACTTTCGTAGATAAAAAAAATTAAGTCAGTTTTAAAACACATATTAAAAATTATAAAACATATAAATTAAAAAATAAATTACTTTAAAAAATAAAAATATGTTATAAAAATACTAAATAAAAAATTAAAAAATAAAATTGAAAAATAATTTAAATTAAAATAATAAAATTTTAAATTTTTAAAAAATGAATATATATATATATATATATATATATATTTTTTTTTTCTATTTTTAGTTAAATTTAAATTATTTTTTAATTTTATTTATTTGATTGATATTATTACAATTATTTTATTTATATATTTCATGTGTATAGTATTTAATATTTTGTTTTTTTTATTTAAAATTTAATATTATTTTAATTTTACTTATTTTTCATATTTATATTTTTTTCAGTATATTAAATAATATATATATATATATAGATATTAATATTTTCAAAAAAATATATATTAGAAAATATAAAAACATAAAAAAATAAATAAAATAATAAACTAAAAAAATTATTAAAAGTTAAAAAATATAAATTTTAAAAAGAATTAAAAATATTCAAAATAAAATTTGTTTTATGACTTACGAAAGTCAACTTTCGAATTTTTTTGACTTCCGGAAATATTTTTTGACTTCCGGAAGTCGACTTTCGGGAATATTTTTTGACTTCCGAAAGTTGACTTTCGGTGATAATTTTTGACTTCCGGTGATATATTTTGACTTTCGGAAGTTATATATTCTGACTTCCGGAAGTTGACATAATTTTGGGGGTGTGGTGTAAGCGGGTTTCCTTAAATGGTCAAAGGGTTTTTTGGGAATTTAAAGAAAGTTTGGAGGTGTAGAAGAAATTTTGGAGGTGCAGGAAGAAAGACCCCATGATTTTATGTAATTTATATAGATCAACAGTGCAAATGTAAAACAAAAACATGTTATTTTTTGAATTTTATTAAGATAAACTTTTATGTACTTCTAAGTGAATTTTTTCAATACATATATACTACAGCAATAATATTAATAATAAATGTTTTTGTCCAATATTTTTTAGATGTTTAAAATCCATCTTAAAAATGAATCTAAAAAAGTTTTTATTTACTCGTAACATAAATAAAATATATTAAATTATGAAATACCAAAAAAAAAAATTAAACTGTACATTTTTTTCATCTATATAAAATTTTACATACATAATCTGAATAATAAAAACGTGAAATTTAACAATTGAGTAAAATGTATTTTTATTTTACAGAAAGTTGTTGAATATAACGTCCCAAAAAGTGGATAACCTAAAATTAATAATACGTCGCATACACAAATATTCAGAGAATACAGAGTTTGGGGTATGGAGGTATAAAGTACACCAAACATATCCATAACCAATAAAAAGAGGCCCACATGGCCTAAAACAAGTACAATGGTTCAAAAGTAGCACAAAGTCTTATCCAAAACAAGAGAAAATTAAACTACTAAAACTCCATCAGTTGTGGGCTCCATACTGAGCCCGATATTCGTCCATGACCATCAAGTTGTGGCATCCCTATTATCATTACCATTGCCAGGGGTCTCACATTTGCTCACATCAATAAAAATTTATGATCATCGCAAAGGAGAAAGACCACACACAAACATACAAGCAAGTAGAAGGGTAAGCTAGTGAAAGAGATTTTTATATCATAACACTCAACATGCACCTTTCAAAATCAAGCATAAATAGCAAACATCCACACATGAGATACCAAACCAATTAAGACTCTTAGACTTGACCATCCGGATACGTACAATGAGACACCACCACGAGACCGTGGAATTATGTCCTAGCAGTGAGGCACCACCACGAGGCCTTCGTGGAATTACGTCCGTACATGAGGCACCACCACGAGGCCTTCATGGAATTACGTCCTGGCCTTGAGGCACAATCACAATACCCTTCTGGAATTACGTCCTTATGTTGAGGCACCACCATGAACTCTCACTAGGAGGGTCCATGGGATTACGTCCATTAGATGAGGCACCACCATGAGCACTCACTATGAAAGTCATGGGATTACGTCCTACCCATACCTTATCCATGTTTCACCAACCACTCATAGAGTTCTCATGCACATCAATCTCATGCCAATATATATATACCAAACTAACCACACATATATCACACCAAGCTCATGCCAAACACATCAACTTCCAGCCCCAATATAACATATAGAGTATATATAGCATCATAACTTGAACTATTTAAAGCACACATCAACCAATCATGTGAAGCATACATATATACACTCAACTCTGCTAATCTCGCTCAAGCTAAAGAGCTCTCGCTCAGGTGAGAGGAACCTCTCGTTGAAGCTACCTGCTCTCGCCTGGGCGAGACTGCAATAGAGGGCACATCGAGGTCTCGCTCAAGCTAGCCCAACTCGCTCAGTCGAGACTACTCTCACTCAGGCGAGTGGCCTTCGCTTAAGCGAGCCCGTGAGGGGGTGAGGTACTACTGTTCTCGCTCAGGCGAGAGCTCCTCGCTTAAGCGAGAACTTTCATTTTTAGGGACCAACCCGCTGGCCTGGGCGAGTTTAGCGAAACTCACTACCCTCGCTCGTGCAGAACCAGATTCAAATCATCATAACAGTACAAGCAACATGTTATCACACAATAAATAGTATACTACGTCTGAAATTGATTCATTCCTAAAATTGATTCTCAGTTTTGGACACGTAAAAGTGCATTATCCGAGTTTCATTCTTGTTAACTTCATATTTTCTATCATTTGGGGGTTTATATACTTGACTCTGCTCAAAGGAATATATTTTAGTAAATTACCTCTACCAAAAATTTTAGTAAATTTTGGAAAACGTTGGATATGTTTGTTACAATCTTTTAATTTTCTTTTAAAACTAATATATTGTATTTCCCTTCTACACACAATCATTTAACTACGAACGACTTATTTTAAATCTTTAGTTGTGTTTGATTGTTGTGTTATGCAGAATGTTTGACACCTGATTCTAATTATCTGTATTTTCAATTTTCTTGTTAAACATTTGTTTATGTATGTTGATTACATTTTCTAAGAGGTAAGGAGAAGTTCATTCTATAAAGTTGTGTGATTTTTCCGAGTAGCTTTAGATATATTCATTTCTTCTCATTGCATAAGGTATTATTCAAGATGTTGAGTTCTTCTAAAAATAACTGGAGACTAGACTAGTGTTGTTGGTTGTAAGTCATTTGAAATAATTGATAGATGAATATAAGGTTGAGAATGATCCCCACAACAGTTTCAAGTGTGAAAATGAAATATTAATGGTTAATTTTGCAAGATTTAGGAAGCAATTTGTCCAAATTTTCCTCTATAGGATAGAAAAGTCCAAAATACTTCAAGCTCAACTTCTGAATTTGTATGATGCAAAACAGTGTTGTATGTAAGGTTGCAACTTTATCACAACACCTTATCACTTATCTTAAAGTAAACTAAGGATAAAAGATCTAAATTTTGAAATTCAATCTATAACAATCTAAATTTATATTATTTTAATTTTATTTAAGTGAATTTATTTTAAATTCGAATTTATATATTTAGATTTTAAATTCAATCTACTTAATTAGATTTGGATTTGATTTAGATTGGATATTTTTTTGGCTTTTGAAAATCTAGAATAAATGTGCGTCTAAGTCAAGCCATGACGAATGTAAGACCCGAGGAATTTATCTAATTAAATAAATAATTATTTAATAAATGCGGGTAGTGAAAACCTTTATAGCATTTAATGCTAATCTTTATGATGTGGAATCTCAAATGGTTAAATGGTTGAGAGTACTTGATTGTGTTGAAAGAACTTGGGTTCGAGTCCTATGTATGCCAATTGTGTATTATTTTATCCTAGATTTATAGGAATTATCAGGAAACCCTAGATGTTAGAGGAGGCAGCCAAGGGGACTGGAAAACCATCTCATAAGGGTTTTGAATGGCAATTAAAACAATTTTTATGGTATTTTCGTTTTCTTTCCATTAACCATAATTAAGGCTTAGTTAAGAGGCATATTAAGGGGGAGAGTGTGTTTTTGGAGTCTACCATTGGTGAGTATTGTAAGGAGAGAAAATTCAGAGTAACAACTAAGTTTATGAGTGAGAGGAAGAGCTCAACTGTGGAAGAGCAAAGGAGGCCAGTGTTGATCAAGGGGGAAAGATTGCCAAGTTTAGGGGAGCTAGACTCTGTAAATTTAATTTGTGTTATTCTTTTGCATGATAGTATGTATGTTTGGATGTTTCAGTGTTGCTTAACACGTGTAATTGCGTGTTTCTGGAATTTTTCCAAAAATTGCCTAGCAGGCCTTCAGAGCCGCCAAGCGACTCATTTGATTGTACTGAGTTTTTGGGATTTTCTCAGAAATCGTCTGGCGACAAGAACAGGCTGCCAGGCGACACAACTTTTCTCACCCAATTTCTGGGCTTCTACCGACTCGAGCAAAATTGACTCGACTTTGGCATTTTGGAGGTTCTAGGTTAATTCTGATCGGAGAAGAGGAGGGTTTTATTTATGGGTAGATTGTTGGATGCTAGGAATTGATGAATTACGGTATCAATTAAATTTGATTGGAGAAAATTGTATGAACGTTCTTATAGGGTTTGGAAATTGAGGATTTTATGTTACTAGATTAATTGATGTATGAATTTCAGGAAGAATTGCTATGTTCGAATTAAATTGATAGTTAGAGCCTTTGGATGTACATAGTGGCGGATCTTCGACCAATATTTTGGAGGTGCCAAAATTTTGGTTGAATTACTTTTTTTATCCATTTTTTATTCCAAAAATGTCAAGTTGGTCATCTAGGGTATTTTAGTCTCAATTTGGTCCTGATATTTTAAAAATTGATGCAATTTGATCTTTTTCGTTAGATTTTTTGAAGCAGAGCAAAAAAATTTCATCAAAATTGACATGAAGATCATGTTAATTACACCAACAAAACAAACCATCCTTATTCACAACTTTATTTTTGATGAAAAACATTGATTCGATTCAAGAAATTAACAAAAAAAGAACAAAAATGCATCATTTTTTAAAAAATCGGGACCAAACTAAGACTAGAAAAACTAGAAGACAAACTTAATATTTTTGAACAAAAACAAGAATCAAAAGAATAATTTCAAAATTTTTATATAAACTAGTAAAAACATGTATTTACTACTTTTATAATAATAAAATTATAATTATGTTATTATTATAATTATAAAATTAAATATAAATATTTTTTATAATTTTACTATAATTAATTTTTATTTATAATGATTAAATTTAAAACAATAATCAAATAAAAAATAGTTAAATTAAACAAATAATCATTTAAAAGATAATATTAATAAAATAACTATTTTTATTTAAAAAATATTTAAAAGGTAAAATTAAAAAATTAAAAAATAAATATGGACAACAAAAGGAAAATATTTTTTCTTATTTATATATATATATATATATATATATATATAAATATATTAAAATATCAAATATATAAAATATATTAAAAATATTAAATGTTTAGAAAATATATCAAAAATTATATATTAAATATATAAATGTAAAAAAAATGGGAGGCCATGGCCCCCCTTAGTCTCTCTTAAGGTCTGCCAATGGATGTACGATTGCATGACTAGATTGGGGAAGGAGGCAGAAGGAGAAGTTTTGGAATTTTTAAGGGTTCTATTGCAGGTGCATAAGAATCTGGGTTTCCTAGAAACTGATGTGCCGCCTGGCAGGACAAAATCTACCGCCAGGCGACGGTGTAGATCACAAGGACAAGTTTTGTTTTTGGGCGTGATGGGATTGGGTCAGATTTTGTGGTAACTTGTGGATAAATAGTTATGAAAATTGGGGAAAAGACAGTTCATGAATATATTGGGTGTTAGAGAAAAAAGCAAGATTAAAGAATGGATTAGGGGTTGGAGACTTGGGTGTAATGGGTATTATAGCTAGTGTGTGGTGAGTTATAAAAAGTTGTAGTGATTAGTCTGAGTTAATCATAGGCAATGGGTTTTTGTTCTCAGTTTTAAATTATAAGGAAGTTGATCTTAATTGAGAATAAATGAGCATATGGCATGTTAAAAGAATAATGCAATGTGATAGAACAAATTTGGAGAAAAGGGATGTGTTGTTTAGGACCATAACAAAAAAAAGGTACAATTAGGGGACTATGGTATGAGTTTTATGCAGTGGGTGCATCTAATTAAATTTAGGCATTTAAATGGTCTAAGTAAGTGGAATTTGTAACGTCCCTACTGGAAATTACTAAATTAAAATAATTAAATAAGAAATTAAAATCAAACGACATAATTTTATTATTCACAAACGCATGAAAATTTAAAACATTATTCAGCGCGCCATAATTTTAAACAAAACCACAGTAATAACATTATTCCAAGTTCCAAGATCCGAAGAAATAGTCAAAAAAACAAAATAAAATCCCTAGCTCAAAGTTCCCCAAGCTAGCCCTCTCAATGTCACTATGCATCCACAACATCACTTGGAATATCATCTGCTCCCGTGTGACAAGTCACACGATCATCACCAAACACAAACATAAAGGGTGAGCTTATAAAAAATTAACACATAAGTTAATATAAATCAAAACACACCCCCACTGTTTTATTCTAGTTAATTTTAGCCAAGACCTTAATGCCCCAAGACTTTTCAACCTTCAATTCACACAAACACAAGTCATCTCACACAAACAAGTCTCAACCACTTGAGCTAGTACTTTTCCACATCATAGCAATCTACATTAAATTCCATAAAGGCTCCTATTATCCGCATTTATTAAATAATTATTTATTTAATTATTTAAATTTCTCGAGTCTTACAGAATTAGAGATATAAATCCATGTAAATATGGGTGAGATGAACTCCAACTTTTGGAAAGAGGTTTGGTGTGTCACTATGAGCTGAGTATCTTGTAGTGGTACTGAGAGGAATTGGAGTTTTGTTACATTGGGAAAATAATCAGTAAGCTCATTGTATTGGTCTAACGCCTAACGGTAAGATTGTAACTGTGAGGTGATAGCTACAATTTTAGGGTGCTGCTATGACGGGTGGTGTCTAGTAGTGAGGGTCGTTCCGCCAGGCGATACCTGCAGAGATAGTAAGTGGTAAGGCGTTTGGCGCTTGGCGACTGGCGACTGATAGGTGCCGCCAAGGGGTCTACAGTTGGCTTTTGCTTGGCGGCTCTATAGTAGTGCCAGACGATATTACAAGGGCATAATGTTTGTATGCGTTGAATGTGCGTGGTCTACAAGGCTTTGGGTGATACCTTAAAGACGGACTTGCTAGAGCATTCCTTGAGTTGTGGCTCGGTATGATATCCCTTAAGTTGTGGCTCAGGATAAAGGGTAAACATGTGGCATTCCTTGAGTTGTGGCTCGAAATGATATCTTTTGAGTTATGGCTCAAGATGGCGGATGAACACGAGCATTCCTTGAGTTGTGGCTTGGATTGACAAATGTTACTGATGTGAGTGTGCGAGTTGTGGCTCATACAGAGGGTCTCCACTAGATTGAGCAATCACAGGTTATGGCCAGTGATGTGCTAATCTTATGTCGAGAGTACAAACTATGATTTGTATTGGGAACTCCATATGGCGTTACAGAGTGTGGTCCGTAGCATGTTTTTCCACACGTGTTCTACAAGTTGTGGCTTGTAGGTGGTGCCAACAAAGAGTATCTTGAGGTTATCATCTAAAGAGGTAGAACGCAGATAACATGGTGGTGGCCATGTGGTGTAGAGTTAGAGGATAGAGTTCCTCTAATGAGTGTGTGCATATACTTGTATTGTATGAATACATGTTTATATTGTTAGCTCGCCCTATTTGCTTATGTTTGGCGATGATCGTGTAATTCGTTACACGATAGCAGATGATGTTGCAGGTGACTCTGGTGAGGCCTAGATCGGAGCGGGGTAGCCTGGGGATTTTATGTTTCAGCTTATTGTCATTATTTTTGTAAGTCGGTTTTAAAATCAGTTTTGAAATTGTAAAACTTGGAGCTTAATTTACGATTATGGTTATTATGACGTTTGATGTATGGTTTTAATTTTCCCGCATTTGGGGAAATGACATTATAATAAATGAGGTTTTGTTTTTATTTCCTGTTTTATTTATTAAAATTAGTTATATCTAACTAGGATGTTACAACCTACGTAGATTTGAGTCTATCCAGGTTGAAGCTCGAACCGAATCAACAAACAAAAGAAAAGAGCTGAGTTCACCAGGATTAAAGGGTTAAGTTGAGTCGGCCTATGCTAAATGTTAAGATGAGTCTATTAAAGGATAAGATATATGTAAGATAAATTTTAAAAGTTATAAAATAAAATTAAACACTCGGTCACTGTAAGCATCTCAACAAAATATCCTTTTTTGTACTATCCTTAAATCTATCTAATATTATAAGACTTATATAATTAAAAACAACAATTTATTAAAAAGAAACAAGAATAATAGATACTTTGAGATAAAAATGATATAATAATGAATTAGTAATAACTAAATTTATGTTGTTCAATAATAGAATTAGACCTTAAAATTGTGTTTGTGATTATAAAAGAACATTCCAACCTTGGAGCATATAATGGTTAATGGTGGTTTTTTAACTTAAAAAAAGAAAAAAGAAAATCTTGGAAAAATTTATCATTAGAAAATTCAACATGTAGAACATTTTTTCGAAAATGTTTCTTATATAAGAAATGTTTCCTTCAAGGTAAGAACACGAAATTTAAAATGAAATTAAACAGATTTCTAATCAAAAATGTATTTCAAACACAATTAAATAAAAATATAAAATATAAAAATATAACTTCTTAAAGGTTAAACTCTTGTCTATTGAATAAAATTAAATACACATTTCTTAAAATTAATATTAAACTATATAAATTATAAATCACTACAAGAAAATGGCTCATTAACAATTAATTTTAATGATTAAAAAATTGTTAGTCACAATAGTGATCCATTTATATATCAATTTACAAAATAAAAAAATATTAGTTAATGGAAAGGAGTTGATTGAAAAAATATAACGAAAAGTAAGACCAAATTGAAAACAATTTCAAAAGTAGGATCAAGGTGAAAAAAGTCGACCAAAACTAAGACCAAATGACTATTTAAGCCTAATTTCAATCTCCAACTTCAGTTTCGTTATTTAATTCAAATTCCACCACAAATCAACACTTATTATGTATTTAACTGTAAATTGCTAGCTTGTATCGGACATATGCATTTATGTGTCCATGTTTTAATATTCACTTATAATAGGTATAATTTATTTTAAAATTTTGGAAAAAATAAATTTAGCATCTAACATACACTATAAGAAAAAAAAACTGAATTTATCCATGGTCACACTCTCTGTTGATAATAATTAAAATTTGTTGATAAATCAAAATTACCGATGATTAAATTCATCAGTGAAATGTTCATAGATAAATTTTAATAATGGATAAAATAATTTTTTGGTAATTATTAAAGACCAGAATTCATTGGTAATCAATCATTGGTGATTAACGATGACCAAAATCTCTCGGTAAATATTTATTAATAATTTCTGATGGATTTTGATAATTCGGTAAAAAGTTCTCGGTATTAGGTTTTTTTTATTCTTCCTCCTCCTCTTTTTTTTTCTTTTTCTTTCTCTTCCTCCATCTTTATCAATATTGCCTTTGCCTTTGTCGTCATTGCCTCCACCTTTCTTGCTACCTTTGTTGTCTGCACAAACGTAGTAGTCCCCTTCTCCTCCTCTTCCTCTTCTTCTTCCCACTCCTCCCATTTCTTCTTTTCTTGCTCCTCCTCCTCCTCCTCCTTTTTCTTACCTACTTTGAATTAATTTATAACAAATATTTCTTTAAATTTGACAAAAAAAAATGGATGTCCATTTTAACAATGGAATTACTGACATATTTTAAAAAAATATAATTACCAACAAATTTTAAAAAATTTGATTTACGAACAAATTTAAAAAAAATCAATTGATGATGGATTTAAAAAAATCATTATTAAGATATTAACCAACAAATTAAAAAAAAAGCAGTATAAATGAATTTATTGAAAAATTTTAGAATGATATGGTCAAAGTTCATAATTGAAATTTCGACTTCCATATTATTGATGAAATTTACTTATGATATATATATATATATATATATATATATATATATATATATATATATATATATAATAAATATTATATATAATTTATATATTTTTTTATAAATATTATCGATGAATCCATTATTGACAACAATATTGTCGATAAATTCATTAATTGTTTTATCAACAACTTTTTTCATCAATACAATTTTGTCACTGAAATTTTTTTTGTGATTATATAATTTTGACTTATACTTAATAACAATTTATGTTCCAATGAATATCATTAAAATAATTTTAGTAAAATAGACCAAATGAAATACGATTTAGAAAAATGCTTCTATTATTGATTTAGTATATTTTCAGATGGAGTTATTGTATGCACATTTGATGTATTGTATTGTAAGACGTCACCAAAGTTTAGTACAATTTGAAATTTTGATTCTTTTGGATTTGTGATTCATGATTTATTTTTTATTTTTATCTTATATATTTATTTTTCAATTTTAGGTATTAAATTTTAAAAAATCGTAATATTAATTCAATTTTCAACTTTATACACATTTTATGTTTTAATTTCAGCACAATTAAATCTTTACTAATCATATTCATTTAAAATATCATAAAAACGATTTAATTAATCGAAATGTAAAACATAAAATATTAAACATATCTAAAATTGAGAATTATATAAAAAAATAATATTTTTTTAAAAATTGAAGAACCAAAATCACAGGAAAAAAAAAGAAAAACCAAAATGACTGATAAAAAGTCAAAGAAAGAGCAAAGTTATCATTCATTGTTTATTTAATTGTTATATATTTTCCTTTAATTTATTGTTTATTTCCTTTACAAACAATATCCCAAAACATTTTTTGAGCAACTATATTGAATCAATAATAATGATTATCAAGTGGCGAACAAGATGAGCAACATATATTTGTATTAATGATGATCAGGGTGAATTAGCATAAGAAAAAAATTGAAAACAGAAAGTTTGGAAAATATTTATATATAGTAAAGTAGCAGCATTTGATGAAGCCAAAATGAAGATATGGTGACAGATTTAGAGTTGTACCAGAAATTTAGGGAAGGACAGGCAAAAGGGTGCAACAGACAGAAAGGGCATCACATGAAACCAGGTGGGTCCCTCAACACCAACTTCTCTATTATAATTTGTGGTCTCTTTTACATGACAGCAACCTATGAAATATCTGTGCTTCGACCCTGACTTTGATTTCAGAGACACTTGTAGCACAGTTGATACAAGATAAAACTTGCTTTAACAACCCACCAAAATAATTGGCCAGGGCTCAATTCACAACTAAAGAAAAAGTAACCAAGAATAAAGAAAAGGGAGAAAAAGATAAAGGTTGCTAGCTTTATCTTCTCTTTCTACTTTTGGATTCTATTGGAAAGTGTTTCGACTATTCCCGCACTTGTTCGAGTTTATCTGCACAACTGCAGGCCACCTACGGCCACAAAAGTTAAACATTAAATACACGTAATACCACACAAAGTTAATTATGAAAGGAAAATAAATACTTTTTCACATTAAGTAGAAGTAATAGCACAGAAATATGAGAGGTAAATATTTTTTTACATTAAATAGACATCATAGCACAGGAAGTTAATTATGAAAGGAATATTTTTTTTTTTCACTTATAAGAACAGTTGACAACCCATTTTTAAGAGAATTTTGATCATCACAAAAATTAAATTTTATATTTATAAAAATAATTGAAATTTTGATGATATAAATTTATATTATGTGTCTCTGTTTATATCATTTGAAATAAAAATAGTATTTTAAGTTTAGTTTTCAAAGCAATAAATATCTTTGTAAAAACTATTACTTATTAAAAAATTATTTGTAAAAAGTTAAATATTCAAATAATTAAAAGGCGAAAAAGAAAAATTGGTCTCCAATCTGTTATGATGATGGATTGATAAGCCCTATCATAATTTACACTTTCAAACATTTTTAGAGATTTTATCAGAGAGTGATTTTATTTAATTTGTCACAATTTTTTGGATAAATAAATGGTTCTGTGAGTCGTAGAGTACGGTGACGCTAATATTTACAAATTTGTAAGTATATACAATTCAAATAGACAAGTTTCTCATATTTTTATTAAAAGAATTATTGTACATAAGTTAAGTTAGTTAATTTGATTTTTATTTATAAATAACATTATAAATGGTTTAATATTTTAACTTAGTGTATTTATTTATACCATTTTTATAATAATATAATTTATTTATGTTTTGTAAGTATAATTTTTATCATGGGTTTAGTATGATTTATAATATTTTGTATTTTTTTAAATTTATTTTAATAAAATTTTATATGATGAGGAATGATTGATGGACGATGGTGTGTCGGTCAATGGTGAACTTGGATAAAAAATTCAGAGGTGTCAAATTAGATTTTTTTTTATATATAAATTATTTTATTTAATTAAAAAAAAAGTTTTTTTAATTAATGTAAAGGCATATGTCATGAAAATAAATATTGTGCAGAGACCAGTTAGTAATTTCTAATTTGATGAGGGGCCAAATTAGAAATACTAAAACTTAAGTAATTCAGATTATAAATGGTCGTGGTCCCCTTCTGAGAGCACACACAGAGTCATAACGTACTCTTCCTGTTCCTTTCTCCCTATCCCCATCAAGAGAGAAAACCTAAGGGAAATAAAGGTGCTCTACAAGAGGAAGATCACTGTATCATTAGTGCTCTCTAATATTATCGTTATAGTAAATTCAGGTACGCTTCCGTTTACTTTTTACAACATGATTATCAGTATGGAATATTGTTTATGATTGATTGTCAGAATCAATAATAGGATCATATTCTGCGTTTTTATGCTTACACGATAAACATCTGGTTCATTATCCTCCATTGGAGTGGAGTGTCAAAACATAGAAACCACAATCTATGAGCAAGAGAGGTTGGGGATTTAATTAACGTTAGCAACACATGTTATCAACTTGTAATATACATATATTAATAGCTTGTACTATCACGATGCAACATGTTTATTGTGGAGTTCTTGCAACTTCATGGAGGCTTCGTTGTGATTTCAAATTAAAGGTGTTGTGAATTTCTTATATAAATTGAACTATTTATATTTTGTTGTATCTCTTCTTGATAAATCATTTTCAAAAAACATTTCACCTACTCATCTCTCAATTGTCTTCTTTTAGACACAAACTTCTCATTATGTTTTTAAGTATATAGGCTAGATTTATTTAATTTTTTATATATCCTTTGCTTATAATAAGGTAGAGACAATTGTAATTAGGGATGTCAACGGAGCGAGTAGGGTATGGGTAGTAGGTCCCTTGTACCCTACCCACTGGATAAATATTCATCCAGTCAGGGGTGGAGCTTTGTAGGAATGGGGTTACAATGCCCCCCAAAATTTTTGAATTTTTTTATATTATATGTATATATATTTTGAATTTTGATTTTTTTTGATTTTTTTTAAAGTATATATAGTATATATTAAAAATTGATGGAAATTAAATTATATTTTTTTTTCTTTTATAAAGTACAACATTTAATATTAACAAATAATAAAGTATAGAATCAAATATAAAGAATAAAATTATTTATTAAGATATGTTTTATTTACTTTCCCATTCCTCATTGTCTATTTTAGTTTTCTACAATTTTACCCATCTTTTATTCTCACTTGTTATCTTTTCATTTCTTAAAAAGAAAAAAAAAAAACTAGACATACACATTATTTTTTCTCTCTCATTTCTTATTTGTTTTCTTCCATTTATAAAAGAAAAAAAAGATAAATTTCTCATCTCATTTGATACTTAAATATTTGTTTAATAGTTAGCATTATTTTTCATCTCATGAGTAGTGACAGATCTTGACCAAAAGTGTCGGAGGGGCCAAAGTAATATAATTTTGAGATCATTAGATTCGATCATTAATATAATGCTTCAAAAAATGACTTCTCTAACTAAACATTTTTCATCATTAGTATAATGCTTCAAAATATGTGAAGAGGTAGAATATATCTTGTTTTAGTCAATGATTTTCTTTTAAATGATTAATTTATTCTTTCATTCTTTATCAATATACCTTTTTTGTAAGTAATACTAAAAAATAATTGATCATAATCTAATAAAAAATTGAGACACGTAATTATTAAGAGAAAAATATATTATAGTCAAGTTATAATTAAAAATCGATTACGAAAAAACACATAATACATTATTATTTTTTTCTATATTCATAAAAAAATGAATATACAAAAAGCTCATGAGATTAAAAAAAAATAATGTTTTCATAATCAAGTAAGACAAGAGACGAGAAAGGAAGAGCATAAATGAGAAATATAATGAATTTGTCTAACTTTTTTTTTCTTTAAAAACAAAAAGAAGAAATATGAGAGTGAGAGATTGTAACGCCCCATTTAATTAATAAAATAATTAAAGGAAGTGTCACACAAAATAAAGTATAAACGCGGTCCAGGAGTTTAAACCTTACTCCTTATAATATTCGAGACACACCACGATGCCAAAACATACTAGATTACAAGAACCAAAGGCTAACAGAAGAAGATAGAGCATTAAAGAGTAAAGCAATACATGAGCCATAGCCCTAACGAAAAGCCCAAACAAAACACGATGTCCAACCCAAGCGATCTATGCAGCGAAATCATCTCTTCCCGGTTGACCTCGAGTGCTTCTCGAATCTGCTCACATCAACAAGTTGATGATCATCGCAAAAGTAGAAGAACAACATACAAGACAATCAAACAACAAACAGGGTAAGCTAGAGTAAAATAATTCATCAAGTAATCACATGCATTACACAATCCAAGTATTTCATATATCATCCAAACATGTTCTGACTTCTCAAACAATACACTAGACTCTAACTCGACTCATCCGGATACATATATAATCTGGTCGGATTTAGTGGATGCTTGCACTTGTGGTGGATACCTCTGCTCACCCCCGAGCTATGTGTTACAAGTGTTACGAAGAATCAATCCCCCACACACAAGGTTAGCCCTTAATGAGTTTCAAGCCTCTTGCTACTCTCACCACAGGAGTCAGTCCGCTCTAAGTGAGACTAACTGACTCCTTAGAGTGTCAGAATGCAATCCTTACCTTGAATCCTTACCAAATTATATCAATTGGGCACCACCATGGACACCCACTAACAGAGGCCATGGAATTACGTCCCGACCACTGAAGCACGACCCTGAAACCCCACCTAGAGATTTTAAGGAATTACCCACTAACCATGGACCAATCATAATCAAACAAGTAATATTTAACATGCATATGTATATATCTCATGCCAACTTTTACAATCCCTCCTCATTTGTATTCCATGTTGAATCCATTTCATTTATCCTTCCCAAACCACGAATGTAGAAGTGTATTTCATACCGACACCATGCCATATTCATTAACCAACATTCACTCATGTCTCATGTCAAAATCCATACCCAACTCATCATTTTAATCCCATGAATCATCCCATACAAACATCATGCTCACATCATGTTAAAACTCATGAATCACAAATCATACTCCATCTTATTCACACAAAGTCACTCAATTCATACTTTAAAAGGGAATAAACAGTCTAACATGTGGTCAATATTCAAAAACAAGGAGATCAGAAAACAAACATGCCCCTCACTCAGCCCCTCGCTTAGGCGAGAGGTTTCCCTCGCTCAGGCGAGCTCCCTTCTCCTAGGCGAGGGCTCGAATCAGGAACAGTAACGTTGTCGCGCCCTCTCGATTAGGCGAGACCTCCTCGCCTGAGCGAGATGGGCTCTCGCTCAAAACAGGCGCTCGTCGCCTGAGCGACCGCTCGCGCAAACAGCTTGGACGAGTTGTTGCTAATCTCGCCTAGGTGAGACACACTCGCTTAGGCGAGACCAACAGAACCCGTCACAGTTCACGCACTCAGATACATCCAAACAGACCAAAACATGCTTTTAACAACTCCCAAATCATTTTCAGTGGCAACCAAACATCAACTCACGAAGTAGTATCAGAACATGTGAGAAAATGAAATAGAACCGTAAACCCTAACTTCCTCGTACTTGGAAAAAGGCTAAAAGAAGGGTGCGACTCCAATAGCGGAACACAGAAGCTCCAGGAAGAGACTTAGAACTGGAAAATAGTGGAACAGATCTTAAGATTGGGTTCACTACGAAAACTCCAACTGAGACAACTTGAGATTACACTAAGAAAGGGAGAATATGAGTTGATGGGCAACTTACGTTGAGTAGAAACGAGCTTCGAGCGAACTTGTCCGAGACGGGAAAGCAAACCCTAGCAGAGTGGGTGACGACTGCAACTCAAGGTTCGCTGAAAGCAAGTCGAAAGTGTGAGTTAGGGCAGACTTAGGGTGGGTTTTTATCCTTTGGACTAGTCCTTAGGCCCAACTCACAAGGGGCAGCTCTTTAATTTAGGGCAGAAAAGAATAAGACATTTTAGTGGGCCTTATAGAGATTATTACAATTTGTGAAAAACTAAAAAGACAATGAAAAGGAAAATAAAAATTATTTTAATAAATATTTGGTTTAATTACTCTTTTGATTCATGTTTTCATTTAAAAATATTAAGTTGGCCCTCCAATTTTTTTTAGTCTCAATTTGGTCCTGATTTTTGAAAAACTGATGTAATTCGGTCTTTTATGATAAATTTCGTTAAATTTCTCGAAACAGATCAATGATCTTTTCATTAAAATTGAGACTTTTAATATGGATGATTTGCTTTATTGGTGTAATTAACATAATCCTAGTGTCAATTTTTGAATAAAAACAGGAACCAAAAGAAAAATTATACCTGAAAATTTATATTTTTATTATATTTAATTTTATGTTTTATTATGTATTTACATTAAATTTTTTGTTTAAATAAAAAAAATAAAAAAATACATAATTTAATTTTTATCAATTTCTAATATATATTGCCTACAATTTAAAAAATTTAATAAATTTCAAATATAATTCTATATTATATATATATATATATATATATATATATAATTCAAAAAAATTCAAAATTTGGGGGGGGGGGGGGATTTTTTTTTTTTTTTTTTTTTTGTTTTTTTTTTTGTATTTTTTTTT
>Ga0214544_1001732_pt1 | contig 45768 bp, 24 predicted proteins | sample CNSS3metaG_FD_160074 | JGI IMG/M metagenome (GOLD analysis project Ga0214544, IMG submission 160074) | Root nodule microbial communities from cowpea collected in UCLA plant growth center, Los Angeles, California, USA - CNSS3 | ecosystem: Host-associated > Plants > Roots > Nodule | place: USA...
AACGAAGAAACACAAAAAAAAAAAAAAAAAAAAAAAAAAAAAAAAGTGGGGTGTTTGCTTTGGTTTGCTTTGCTTGCACTATCAGCTATCGAGTTTACGCCATATAGAGGGGAGCAGTGTGTCAGATAGTGGTGAGGACAAAAGATGGCAGAGAGAGAGACAGACACAGAACCTTTCTCAAATTGAATTAACCGAAAGAAACGTTTTTTCAAAGTAAATAACTTAAACTTCCCTTCTTTATGTTCCAGCATTAAGCAAAAGCCATTCATAACCCAATAGGGGACAGAGTTAGACATCACCATAAATATTTTCATCAAGTTCGTTAGGGAGCCATTAACTTCAAAAACAGCATATTATAACTCTAAAGACTAGTATATTTCAGGTGAAGATGCACACAGGATTATTTGCTTCTCCTTTTTTAAGACCTATCTCTCTCTATCTCCCTTCTCACGTGGGGTTAACGTTTTACTACAAACTAAACTTAAATGTGTTAGAGGAGTAGGAGGAGAAAATAATTAAAAACTATAAATTCTTCCCTGCGTGCGTGTGCCTCACTTAGTACTATTATTATTTTTTTCTTAATTACAACAGTAGAGAACGGATGAGCCTATTAATTATTTCTGTGCATTTGCGTTTTACATGAAAACATGACAAATGCAGATGTTATTTGTTTTGTTGGGGTTATTTGATGCTTACAAAAGGAGTGATGAAGGAGATAATTAAAGTGGGTGACGATGGCATGCAAAAGTTAAATGCAATGCAAGGAGAAATGAATATTATTATTATTTGGTTGTGGTGTTGTGTCAATAAATAGTTGGCTCAAGATGTGAATGATGTTCCTTTGGAATAGAAAGAGCATTGAATTCCATTCAGATATTTCACATGTGAGAGAGAAGAAGAGAGAGAGATTGATTAGAGAGTGTTTAAGCGAAAGTAGAAAGAGAATAATAAAGTGGGATGAAAGAAGAAAGAAGTGATGAAAAAGGTTGACAGTGGTACGTCAGGGTTAGTCTGTAAAGCTGTTGTTGTTTACTACATTACAATACAATACATAGATATATATTCTACTGTGAAGAAGTAGGAAAAGGATTCTCCTTTTCATCATATATTTTTATATTTGTTTATGAATCTCACTTTATTCTTTTATTATCCCTCCCTTTATTCCACTCTCTACACCACATTTAAGGCTTTATCCATCTTTACAATTTGTTTTATCTATGTTGTCTCTTCTTCTAGTAATTCTCCTCTGCATGGATATTACTTTTCCTTTCTTGCTTTTCTTTCTACTTTCTGTCTCAAAGACAAAATTATTCTCTACTTCTTTCTCTTTTTCCAATTTCTTCACACCTACGCCCACATATACATGTATCATCTGTCATATCATTCACTTAAATACAAGTGCATTCTCATTTTTATTAGATGGGTAAAAATTTGTTTATTACATTACATGACAAAGAACACAAAGTTAGAAAGAGAAATGGTTATGGTGTTGGGTTGATGAGATGAAGGGTCCACATGAATAAATAGTGTTCATGACACATGACAAAGCCTTGATCACAATTTTCAAGATGCTTCAGACCCCTCCAATACCCTTTTTTTGCTTCAGGAAACATCTCTTCTCAACAACACTCCATACTATTTTTCCATAAACTATATCTTCTTTTCATTTCCTCTCTTTTACTGCATTATATCATAACGTATATATGATCTTAGATTTCTGTAAATAACCCCTACACCCTATTCCTTTTGACAAACATGGTCATTTTTAAAAACTTGTCACAACAAAATGTTCTTAAAATTAGATTCAAAAGGCTTCGTTTATTATATTTAAAAAAAAAGATTAAAGTGGTGTGATTTAAGCATATTTATTTGAAAAAAAAAATGAAAAGTGGGCAGAGTCATTAATGGAGAGGGTAAAAGACATGTACTGTGAGGTGCAGAGCAGTTGTCCAATCCTCCAATTGCATCAGAGTCACCAATGAAGATTGCATTGCACGAGTGAGAACACACAATAACACACTTCAGCCTCAACTAAGGAATTTATTCACTTTAATCTGTACCATTTTTTATATTTTTACCAATTTTTTTTAATTACTAGTACTATTCATTTTTATTTTAGATTTTTCACATTGAATCTTGTTTTGTTTCAAAACTTATTTCTAGAATAGTTAAAATTGAAGAAAAGTGGTTCAAAGTGATAAACAATAGTTTTTGTAAGTTTTGTAATAGTTCAGCACTTTGCACTGGTTTTTATGGATCTTCTTGGCTATTTTTATTTTGTTTTTACTGCACCAAAGCTCTTTCAATTGTATATGCAGAATCCATAGACAACAATATTAAGTTATTTAACTATTTTACATGTTACACTACGGCTTTTATGTTTCTGAATGAAAACAATTATCAATTAATACATAATAATACTATTTTCATAATAATAATTATTATAATATTATCTCTATTTTTGTATAAACATTATATATATATATATATATATATATATATATATGATTTAAATAACTTCATTTACAATTACATAGCTATTCAGTTATAATACATATTAATAAATACTTTTCAATTGAATATAATATTATGAAATAAGAAAAATTTGTTGGAAGATCTCATTCTCTACAACAAATTTGAAAAAATTTGGCTAACAACATTTTCTGAGCGCACATTCAATTCCAAGAGTAGATACCTATTTAATGAAATTAATTATGTATAGCAAGTATGTGGTTGAAAATATAAATAAAATATAAAAATAATAATTATTTGTTTATAAAACATTGGTTTGTCATAAAATACAATTAAGTATATGAAGTGTTTAGTATGAAAACATGAAACTATTTTTAGTTAAAAAAAGAAATATTATTTAAAAAATATTTATAAACAACTTCTTAAAGGCGATAAAATAAATTTTAAACTTAATTAATTTTAAAATTTTAAAAAAATTTAGACATCATTATTTGGGTTTTTATTAAGAAGTTTCGTTCTATTAAATATTAAAAAATCGTAAATTTTTTAAATTAGTTTATGTCTTTGATTTTGTCGAGAATTAATAAGGTGACTTTAATCTCATCTCACATTTATTTATATTTTATGTATTTTTAATAAAGTTTCCATTAAAAAATTGTGTTTTATTTAATATCTAAAATTTTATATTTTCAATCATACATTTGATTTTACTGCAGAGTGAAATAACCTAACCATTTGATTTTACACCTTGTTCTTTTTGGGGTGATGCAAGGGAATGACATGGATGGATTAGAGGGATGACTAAAAAATTCCATCCCTCTACTATGGAAGAGATTAGAAGGTGATGGATACAAAATTACCATTTTATCCTCGTCATATTTATTTTTTACCTCTCTTATCTTCGTAATTTTTTGACACGTGTTCACACAGTGTTGTCTTCTTTTTTATTTCTTCACATAAATTTATCTTTTAATTTGAGTTTTAATTTATTAATAAAAATAAATAAAATTTTATTATTAACAAACATCTAAAAATCTAAAAGTTAAAAATATATAAACAATATATAATTCTATAAAATTTGAAAAAAAGAAAAAAATTTATTAAAAAATGTTACCTATATTATTAACAAACATAATCAAATTAAAAAAATATGTTCATATCAAATAAACAAAAAAAAATTATATTTCAAAGACTTAAAAACAAAAAATATATATAACATAAATAAATTATTTTTCATGTAAATATTAAATTGATAATGTTAAATTTAATTTCATACCAAATAAATTTGATTATTCATTTTTTATAAATATATTTATATTATTTCACACAATTAATAGAAATTAAATAAATTATTCTAAATGATTTATATAGCATTTTATATTACTTTTAACATTAAGGATATTTTGGTAATCTCATTTTTTTATCTATTATTTTTTTTTAATATGTCACATCACTTAATTCAATCACAAACTTTCACAAATTTTACTCTCTAATCTACTCTAAAATCACTTCCTAATTCCTTAAAAAGAACAACATCAACTTCACCTTCTAATCCTTCCCATCTCTTCTTCTCTCTCTCCTTCTAATCCTTCCTCTCCAAAGAACATAGCCTTAAAGTTTTAAATACAAAACAACAAACTTGAACATCAATAAAAATACATATCTAGAACCTTAATTATTTTTATAAAAAATGTTATATTTCCTTTTTAAATTAAATATTAAAATTGACTATCAAATAATAAATGATAAATAATAAATGTTAAATTTATGATAAATATTAAGTATATGATAAAGTTAAAACTTAATTATAATATTTTTTTTTCACATAAAAACACAGGAATAATAATAATACAATAAAAATCACAATAATCTAACTAATGAAAAAAAAAATCAAACAGTCAAGACTTAATTAAAAATTATAAAAGCTTTGAACATAAAACAAATTCTTTAACCAACACATAATTAGAAATTATAAAATTTTTGGACATAGAACAATTCTTTAAAAGGAATTTAATTAAAAATAGTTAAATTTAAATAAATTAAAAATATAAATAAGTATATATTCTAATTAAATAACCCAATCGCCTCTTGCACATAATTAAAAACAAAACACAATATATAACACTATATATAATCAAACGAATTGTAAATACTTGAAAATATTTGAGTATGCGAGTAAATTTTATAGATATAAATAACTAAACCAATTATAAATACTTGAATATTGAATGAATTTTTTGGATAAAAAATAATTCAAATATTTGATAACGTGATACTAAAAACAATAGTAAAATGTTGATGTCAAAGCATACATGAAATTGAGATTGTAAATAAAAAATAGAATAAAAATTAAATATTAAAAGAAAATTAGAGGTGGGTATGTTATTCTAAAACACTTTTCTTTTCAGCGTTTTCAACCTTTTTTTTTTTATTATTTTCACTAGTTTTTTTCTAGTAAAATAATTTTAATAGGATTACAACAGATAACTTTCATTTATACGGTAGAAAGAATAAAAAAATTATAAACAAATTTTTAGACAAATTTATTAAAATATTAATTGAATTATATTTATTTAATTTTTTATGGCGTTTTAGAAAATTCAAGTGTAAGTTTAACATTAAGTGAAAATAAGAAACTTAAACATCATATAAGGATGAAGATCCATACACCCATTGTCTTATGTTGTGTTTGGATCTGCATGAATATTGTTTATGCAGATGAAAAGTGAGTTGCGTACGTGTTTGGTTCCACTGATTTGCGTTGATGTGAGACCACGAATTTGTACAAGAGTTAGAGACTTTAACGCTCTCTATAATGAAGAGAAATACAGGGAAAAACAACTTATCATGTTAAAATTACTTCATTGTCCATGTGTTTAATAATTTAATTTATTTATATATATTTCTTTTTTTATATATATATATATATATATATATATATATATATATATATTATTATACATATTATCTTTATAATATATTCTATTATTATAATATGTATAATAATAATAATTATTATTGTTATATATATATATATATTATAATTATACATATATATTAATAATAAATATAATTATAATTATTATAATAATTACTATTATAATATATATATATATATAATAATTATATATTAATTATATGTATATTATGATAACATTGTATATTACAAAATATATATATATATATTATAATAATTATATATATATATATATATATATATATTTAATTACTATTTTTTAAAATATTAATAATAATTATTATAATAATTAGTATTATATAATAATAATAATAATATTATTATTATTATTATTATTTAAATAAATATCTTTTGTAAATGAATGAATTATATAAAATAAAATAAATTTAAATAAATGTGTAGATATAAATTTAATAGTCTATACTATAAATTATTTTAAGTTATCATTGAGAATGATAATATTTATTTTAAGTTATTAATGATAATATCAATAAATTCTATTTTTTTAATTTTAAATAATATTTTTTAATTTTATTTTTATATCATTTATTTTATTTACATTGAAGGGTAAAATGGTAATCATACAATTTACTCTATTAAAAATTATAATTTATTAAATTTTATCAATCACATCATACACATACTTTCATACACTTTTCACTTATATCTACTCAAATCATACCATATTTTCCTTAATCCAAACAATCTCATTTTTACCTACAAATCATCTTTACCTACAAATCAACTCAAATCAACGCAAATTCACACCCTAATCCAAACACAACATTAAAGTTTTTGTTTTTTATTGAAAGTGATGTTGATTACTCATGTGTAGATTGAATTCATGTCTCATCAGTTATGGGAACAACATTACAAGTAAGGGGTAATCGTGATTTGTGAAATATGAAAGCTTATAGTTGTTTGTTTTGCTAATAAACATGTTATTTTCAAATAAGAGGCGACAATGTGATAAAGTTAAAGAGATTATGTGCTTAATATTTTTGAAAATTGTTGAATTACACAAGAAGTCTCATTGTTCAAGTGTTGATATAACACTTCAGTGACAAAGAGAGGATAATAGTAACTTATGTGTCTTGTGAAGGTTCAAGCGAGAGAGATGTCAAATATATTATATATATATATATATATATATATATATATATATATATATATATATTATATGACAGTATAATTATATTTGTTGATACTTATCATGCTACTAAGATATTTTATGAGTGTGGTGAGAGATATATGTAATGATATTGTGTAATGTTAAATACAAAGTCATTCAAATAAGATACACCTAATACCGATAACACAATTAAAACATCAAATGATGAACAACCTAATAAGATTTTTGAATCACTTAGTTACACAAGTACAAAAAATTATTCTAATCCAATACTTAAATATCTGTTGCAAGCAATACTTTTTTATTAAAATGTAACTTGAGATTCTACAATTTTATAATTGTTGTTGTGCACGTATATGTACTAGTTTATATCTATAATTTTCAGTAGTGAATTGAAGAATATACCATTTAATCTATATTATCTTTTAAAACTAATCGGCAATTTAGAGAAGATGAGCAAAGAATAGTAAAAGTAAGTACACATACAACACAGGAAAAGGTGGTGCATTGAAATTATCAAAATGCATAGAAGAAGATGTATGCGTTGTTACATCATGCATGATTTAAAGTTAGGTTAGTGTTGATTTCTGGTTTATTCTTTTCTTTTAGGAAGCAGACAAATGGAAGGAATATTATATAAAGAGTAGCAGATGTTCTGAATGAAAAGTTGAAACCTTTTTCTGCTGCATTAAAAAACAAATTGTTGAATGTCCAAAGTAAACAAGAAAAGTAAGGAATTTTGGATGTAATTGAAAAGCAGATTATTCCGGGTCAACTAGATCCTCTTGATAATTTTGCAATATGATGTTTCTTCTTCTAATCATCCTACTCTGCACTCTACATACCAACGTGTTTTCCTAGATGCCTTGTCTTAGGAAACAAGTGGTACCTTTGTTAAGCCAATCATTTTCCATTAACGAATCAAATTACTGAACTTGGCTTCGATTTGAGCATTCCCTTTGGATGATTTGCTTTGTACATGCTTGTCATGATGAAGACAGCTTATAATAATTGCTTTCCATTTAAAGCTACAAACACATGTGTTTTAAATCATGCACCAGTGTTTGCTCATTTGAAGTTTTTGTTTCTTTCTTTGAATTTATTTTGTTTTGTGTGAATGTGTAGGTGGGTGGGGGGCTGGTGTTGTTTGGGGTTGCACAGATTTATGGTCTTAAGCACACACATACACATGAATGAATGATTGTTATTATTAACAAAAACCTAAGCACTCAACAATGTTGCAATGTGCATGTGTCTTGGCAAAAGACAGACACATGAGATGTTGCAGAGTGCAATGTATTGCTATCATATCATTCTTGCTACCTTCATACTCATGGACAACTTTTCTCTTTCAGTGTGTGTGTCATATGAGGAAAGGATCATTTTACACTCTTTCAAAAGCATATATGCACACTTCCAAACTCTTTTCTTTGCTTTGGTTCCTTATGTCTCAATTGTTCAGAGTAACCAATTTCTTTCCTTTCAAACTCAATCTGCCAGACTGGACTATCATTTTACTTCAGCCTCCACTCATTGTGTTTCTTCATCACATTCTTCCTTCACACTACTTTCAAAAATATCAAATTAGGCACCAAATGCACAACATCAAAACCACGTCTCTATCATCTCTTCAAAACATCACTGCTTATCATAGAATCTGTTTTTGTATGAATCAATGTGTTTCCTTTTGTTTTTAAAAACGACTGAAAAAGCAAGGACTAGCCGTTGGGAACATTCCCACTGCTTTTAATTTTTGTCTCCAGTTAACAGAGTAAGACCCATACACAACAAACAAATGGGGCACCCCACCCCCACTTTCTACGTGGCCATGGCATAAGATTCAAAGTAACGCCATCTTCAAACAACACACATAAACCATTATTGTTAACATTATGACCAAAACCAAATCGACAAAAGCCAACACTTTTCCTTGTACACGGCTCTTTTATATCCCTTCCACTTTAATTTCTTCTCCAACCACCATCTTCCAGCTAACATGAAGGACAACGCCACGAACCAAAAAATTCAATGAGAATAATATTACCAAACAAACATCCTATCCATGTTCATGTTCGTTACAACTTTATTTTCTCATCCATACCATATTCCATGTTCATGCACCACCCTCTCGCATAAACTTTTCTTCACATAGTACAAATTTAATTTCATCAAACACTTTCCCTTCCAATGTTGGGAAAGTTAATTAGCTATGATCCTGCAGTTTGAATAATTACAAACAAGTAATAACAGGTTGACCAATGATAAAGTTTTCTGAAACCAAGAAGAAAATATATATTTTGACTTTGGATAGAAAGATCAAGCACATATGATGTAAGGTCACGCTGAGTCATATCACGGTTGAACTTCTGTTTCTGGTAAAAGATTAACATGTGCATAAGTAAAGAAATGCTGTCAAAATATCAGCACTGGGTGAGATGATATATAAAATTTGGTAGGGTAAGAAGGTTTTGAAATTGATTTGATTTGGCTTATGTATTGAATGCATATCTGGAAGAAAAAGTGGATAGAATAATCCTATCTAGATCTTAATGAATGATAAGGTGCATGAGAGAGAGAGAGAGAGAGAAGGTGATGGGTTTTAGACACTGACCATTTTGATTCAGTTGGGGGGACCATAAACCAATACTTGAACACTGTCATTATTATTGCATTTATGCTAAATGAAGAAAAACATGACCAGTTTTATGCATTCATTCATATGAACTCATTTATTGAGAATGAACTAAAGACCATGACAATTCATTTGATATTTAAGGCTCTCTCTCTTTCTCTCTTTCTATCTCTTCTTTCCTTCCACACAGGTAAGACACAACTAGCCTCACAAATCCATCTAGGTTACTCATTAATACTTTATCACTTCATTTCTCTTTTTCCTGTGATTTCATCAATTTCTTACTATTTTAATCCACTCACGTAATCTTAGCTACAACACTCTACTGCATCGGTGAATGCTCGTGTGCCTCACCTATGTATATGTCAATTAAGTATTTGCAATCTCAGAAATATTCAAATTTTCAACTTTTCTAAACCACAAAATATTTAACGTCATCGTTAAATGAAAACACATGCAAATTACACCTAATGGATAATGTGTTTAATCAATATATGAATACTATAAAAGGGAAATGTGTTTATTCAATCTAAGTCCTTTATTTTATTTTTTTGTTTGCATCAACTTGTTCTCGTTTGTCTTAACCTAAACTCCACAACAATCATCAATATTTTTTTCTTTAGAGGTATTTGTCTTTTCTTCCACCATTTTCTGTTGTGCTGGCAATGTAGTTTCCATCCTACACACAGTAACAATAGATACTGTTGAAGACATGTTTCGTGTTGAAAACTTTTAATCAATATGTTATGAATTGTTCATTCTTCTTCCTACTTATTTTTTTAACATTCTCATATTATATAAAATGAAGTCAACTACTTTCAGAAAAAAGTCCTACGTGTTTGTTCCTGCTAGTGCTAGTATTCAACCTTTCAACACTCAACATCCTCTACTATAACGATATTCTTAGACTCCAGCTCCGACTTTTTTTTTCTTCTAATGTTGGACAATTGTGAAAAAAAGAAGAAGAAAATACTATTCGCTATAATACTTTCAGATTAAATGTCAAATCGTTCTCCTTCACAAGTTTTGTATTCAATAACTCCGGAAAATTTAAATATTAAAATTGTGCTGGATAGTAACCAGAACAAAATATCATTGGGAGAGAAATTATATAAATTTGATTTCTAAGATCCACGTTAGTCACAAATCCATCAACCTAATGTCATTATATTTTATGTTAGAAGTAATGTTAATTCCTTAATGTTAATTCCTTAGTGGATCAGATTGTTATAAAATATGGAATATATTTATACAATATATAATCTCTTCCTAATCAATCCATTAAAAAAAAATTCATCACAATCCACATAATGGATTAACACACCTTCTATTCCAAAACCTAATACCGTTATTTATATGGGTTTTGTTGCTCAACTTTTTATTTTTATCTAATATGAAACTTAAAATTACATTTAAATTTTCAATAAATACTAGATTGAAAAATATAATAAAATCATTATATAAATTTGATTTTTAAGTCTCACATTAATTAGAAATAATAAAATTAAACACTTTATATGAAAATCAATCTATAAATCTAATGTCATTAGATCTTAGATGAATAGTGGTGTTAATTCCATTGTTTTCTGGATTGATATATTTATATAATAATATATAATCTCTTCCTAATCATTCCATTAAAAAACAAAAACTCATCGCAATCCACATATTGGATTAATACCACTTTTCATCCAAAATCTAATGTCGCCATTTAATATCACTTTTTTTGTAGTGTAATGTTTTTAGATTTTGGGTTAAAAGTGATATTAATTCATTTGTGGGTTGGATTGTTAGATATATATAATATATAAACTTTTCTTAATCAATCCATTAAAAAAATTGATGATAATCCACATAATGGATTAACACCACATTTCATCCAAGATCTAATGTCGTTATTTATATAGATCTGATTTCTAAGTGTCACATTGGTTAAAAATAATAAAGTTAAACACTTTATAAGAGAAATAAATTCATAGACCTAATGTCATTAGATTTTGAGTTAAAAGTGATGTTAATTCTTTTGTGGGTTGAACTATATATATATATATATATATGGCAACACATTCATTTTCTATGCATTGGTTTGATTTTGGATACTATTGGAGTGAACAAAGTAGATCTAAAGAATAATGCAAATTAGGTTACGTTAGTAAAAAAGTAAATTCTTTGTACATAAAAAGTATCAAGAGTTTTTTTTTTCGCGTTTACTAAAATTTACTTTAAAAGAACTGAATTTTTTTTTATATAAAATTGTAACTTTGGAAAAAGAAAATAGAATCGAGTTTCTTTTATTATTTAGAATCATCATATACGTGGATAACATATTTTTTCTATTTTATTCTATAGATAGAATTGAATAAAATTTTGATTAATGCTCAAGTCGGATGAAGAAAAAATTATCATATCCGATTCTTTTGAAAAATGGATCTATAAGAATTCATCTATCCCAATAACAAAAATCTTGACTTGAATGGTCCTGTATTAAGAGCTAAATTAACTAAGGGAATGAGTCATAATTATTATGGAGAACCCGCTAACCTAACGATCTTTTATATCTTTTTTTCAGTAGTAATTCTAGGTACTATTGCCTATAAAATAGGCATAGCAGTTCTAGAACCATTCATGATTGGTGAACCAACAGATCCTTTCACAACTCCTTTGGAAATACTACCTGAATGGTATTTTTTTCTGTATTTCAAATACTTTGTACGATGCCCATTATAATTTAGAATTTATGGTTGAAAGTCTATGGTTTAGGATTTATGGTTTGGGATTTAAGATTTAGTATTTAGGGTTTCAGATTTAGAATTCATCTACCCCGGATAAAACGAGTGGCAAAATTCCCGCCCAAATATGGATATATTATAAATTATCGACAGATAAAATTTGTCTGTGGTTACATATTTTAAAATCCGATGATAAAATTTGTTTGTAATTTAAAATTCATATTACTAACCAATTTTTTCGTCGGTATAAAGAACGTCAAAATTTCCATCCAAATCTGTAAAGATAGATATTATAAATTACGTTGGTGGTAGAAAAACAAAGAGTAGAAAAGGAAGAGAAGAAGAAGAAGGACGAGGAAGAGAAGTAGGAAAAAAAGGAGAAGGTGGAGGAAGGAAGAAATGTTAGAGGAGCAACGACAACATGGTTGTGGTGGCTTATTCATGGCGCGGTGGTAGTGAGGAACATAAAAAGAAATAGGAAGAAAGAAGAAAAAGTGAAAGCAGAAAGTGGAGAAGAAGAAGGAAGACAAGGTGAAGGATGAGCCGTGATAAGTGCCCTAATTAAATGAATTCTAGGACAACTTTAATACTTATCTTGTTTTGAATTTGTTTAGATTCTACTTAATTCAACCATGTTTAGTTTGTTGGATTAAAATCATTTAATTATGGGCAAATTGTGACCGATGCAACTAGACGACAAAATTGAGGCTCAAGCCATAAAGAAAACTCATTACAAAGGAAAACCTCAAGAAACCTGATCTAAAACCATGAATATTCCTTCCAATAGAAGTTATATCAGAAGTTGAAGTATCACTATAAGAAAACTTCTAAGTAGTGACCAATAATGATTAGTAACTACAGTAACCAATTTACATACTAATTTATAAAACTAAAAATTATTGGTTACTAAAATAGTCACTATTATAAATAAAAAATTATAATTTGTTACTACATTGATCTTTAAAATTAGCTACCATGATTTTGACTACCAAAGGAAATTAATCATTAAAAATTATCCACCTAGGTTTTAGCTACCAAAATGACTTAGTTTCTAATTAGTCTCTAATTAATTAGTGACCAATTATAATTTTTTATTTATAATAGTAACTATTTTAGTAACCAATAATTTTTTGTAAATTGATATTTAAATTGGTTATTATGGTAATTAACTATTTTTTTGTTTCGAAAATTAATTTCTAATCGAGAATTTTCTTGTTGTGTACGAGAGGATGAGACTTGGATCATAAAAGAAAACCCTCATGCAGAGAAAACCTCAAACACCTCATATTCAATTTTTTTTACTTAATATAATTTTTTAGTGAATATTAGATAAAAAATTATAATAAACTAATATATATATATATATATATATATATATTATAATAATGTATATTCATTAACATTATTAAAATCTTAGTTTGCAATGAATTTTTTAGCGTAGTTAATATAATAGTTCGTTAATGTATATAGGGTAGGAACATACTAAATGATTGATATCAAAGTAGTTTTAGTAATTTGAAGTTTGGAGTAATTGAACATGATTGAAGACATCTATTTCCCGTGAACGAAAGGTTTTTATTTTTGACTATAGACACAGAAATACTTGATGTGAAATTATGTGGTGCTACAAAATAAGTTGGGCAAGAAGGTATTGGTGTAAAAAGGTTAAAAATGGCTTACACGAAATAAACGAAGAACAGTGAAATCTTAAATTAAAATTAAAAAATAGCAGCGATGGAAGTGAGAGAGACGTACGCATGCGAAATATGGCATCATCATGATCTCTCTCTGCATTTCATTCAACTTTTTCATTCAAGTGTGCATCTTCCATGGTCCCACCACCTTCCTCCTCCAATGACTCAAACATTTTTGTTTTTATTTTTTCATTCTAACACATCTTATCTTCAATCAAACATCTTATAATTGCAACCTTAAACGACAAAGACGAAATCCTGTTGTGTTAATCTCATGTTTCAGTGACGTTGAAGATGGGAAAAGAAAAATGGTGGAAGAAAGTAATAGCAGAGTGATAAGTGCATCTCGTGATGTGTAATGAGGGAAGCCATGGAGGAGCCGATGTGCAATAACTAGGAATTAGAAATAGCAGAGCTGACTTTTTAGGAGTTTATTATTAAGTTGCGTTGTTGTGATGAGTGGTGAAAGGTGAATGGTGAAGTTAGCAGAAAAAGTGGGTTGGTGGTGCAGTAGGTGCAATAAATTAAGAAAATACAAAATCCAATTCCCTATGAACGTGGGTGTATTGAATGGTTTTGTTTTGTGTGGGATTTGGCAGAAGGAAGAAGAAAGAAGAAAGAAGGATTTGGTGTGTAACAGAAGCAGAAATGAAAAGACAGTGATATAGTGTAGCATAGTAATGTTACCATAAGGGGAATCTAATGTCATGCAATCATGCGTTTACTTGAAGCTTGTGAACTCAAAATGTTATGTTTTGTTATGTTCTGGTGAAGATGGATGTGGCGTGTAAGAAAACTTCTCAGTCTCAGACAACCAAACAAAAGTACACACAAACCTCTTTTTGCTTGCATTCATCTGCATCTCTCTCACCACTGCTTGCCCAAAGATTCAGTCTACGTTTTCTTACTATAATTATTATCATTTTTTAGAACATCACAGCCATAATTTGTTAATGTGTTTTTATTACATTGATGTTATGAATTAATTACGTTTTAGTATCATTATGTATATGTAGTGATATTATCTTTATTCATATTATACTTTTCATTGATATTATTACTATCGTTATTTTATTAAGAGAACTAATACATATTATATGAAAGATATCATAGTTTTGAGAGAGCAAGAATTTTATATTGGTTAATGTTTCCCAAAAGAATAATCATACACCTTAATTTTGTTTACATCTATTTCAGTACATAACCTATAAATCTATTATTATTGTTCTTTTTAAATATATATTAAGTGTTAGTGCATCTTTTGAGGGTCCATGAATAGTTTTCCTTCCAAAATATCAGTCATTTGTTCTAGGAGAACATCTCATACATGTATCTGGATAAGAAATCTTAAAAGAGTAATTACTTTTTTAGAAATTTTAAAATATTTTATAATAAAATGTCATCTTAATAAAAAAAAATTATGATTTTTATTAGTATATATATGCATCTTAAACATCTAGTATATACATCTAAACATCTAGTATATATGGATTCTGGGGCTAAAAATTGTCTCTGGACACTAATTTAGATATATGAAAGTTACTACAGATGTTGACTTGCGTTATGTTTGATCTTTGGCATCGAGTGAGAAAGATTGGCAATGAAATTATTGCAATTCTTTATTCTTTATTCTCATTTGAGTGTGTGGGTACTGCGGTAGAAATGGAGGTGAAAAATCACAAATCAGTTTCACAAGGAAATTTGTATTCAGTACTTATCTATAAAAATTTCACTTCACACATACAAATTATGGCTTATTTGTAGTACTCCTAGGCATGAAGAGGTCTTGTATCAAACAAATGCTCTGATGGTTGTTAAAAATGAATGCATAAAAAAATTGATTATGCAGATATGTTGCTGCAACGGCTGCAGAGCAATAATGGAACTCTATATACATCACCTTCTTTCTTAGCTCTTATGCCTATGAACTGTAGCTACTGCCGCAATCAATTTCTGGTTACTAATAATAAGACTTTTATAACTTCTATTTCATACAAAAGTAAAATCTTCGGCACATGCAAGTTGCAGCGAAAAATCAACAAAAAATAAATATGCATAAACTTGTTTGGCTGTCACAAGTGCTGCGACATCTAGAACAGAGTGAAGTTTGCAAAAACGAAAAATGGTACTACTTACATGGACCCTTTTCAATTTGACAGTATTCTTTGCATGTGTGAATATGACAAAAGAAAATAAGTAACCAATTAAAATCATTATATGGATCTCAGTTATTTAATATAGAAATAAAATAATGAAACTACGCAATTTGAGTAGTGCTGATGCGCACATCAAAATTAGCGACAAAGAGAGGTTTCTAATCATTTCGTGATGCCCTGTCGGGATGTTAATATATGAAAAAAATAAGAGGTCATTTTTTTTCATTATAAAATACTGGAACTAAATAGTATTGCTCTTTCCAGTGTTTATTTCAAATCATGTAGTAGCAACGAAGTGGTGTTTCCCCGTTATTGTCACATTTGTGTCTGCATTTGAAGAAACTTCTAATCATTGACGTGAGATAACATCAGCTATTAAACCATGTTTCTTTGACGAAATTCAGCTTCAAAGAACCCAATTCCTAATATCAATCAGGCAATTACTAACTGCATGCCATTATTTTCTTCCTCCACCCTTATCATTTCCAGAATTTTAATTTCCGGAACACCATAAACAATTCCGAAATATTTTTTTCCTGAAGTCAAACATCCCATTCTTTTAAGGAAAGGATTTTCCGAAAGAGGGAGGGGGGGTTGGGGTTGGGGGGTGATAGAAGAAATTTGATGAGGTGGAGGAAGCAATTGCCTATCAATCAATGAAAAATTACTCGTGCACATAAGCAAATTCTTGGGCTGGTTGTTCATCAATTTGCTGTCCTGCATCTTGTCTTGTTTTGGTATGTAGCAGTGTACTAACCATAGAAAAAATACCGACAGGTAAAATATTACAACGAAAATTTTCATATATTCAAAGATTTAATGTCAACTAGATTTCAAAGTTATTGCTAAAACACAGTGATGATGGTGGGTATCGCAGTTCTTGGTTCTCCCATACATTCACATGTAAAAATCAAAAGATTTTTTTAGAGTGATGTGATTCTTAAAACAAGAATGATTTTTTGACAAATAATTTGGTGACAAAGTGACTAAATAGAGTATTTTTTTTTTTATTTTTGTAAAAGTTACAAAAATAAAGTAATAACGTTTTAGAGTTTTTCTTACCAAAAATAGTTGTTTGTCAGTATTATTTCTCTTTTCATTTAATATTTTTGTGCACCCTAAATTTAATAGAGTATGAAGTGGATAATAACATTACACGAATCAACTGACATGGGGTGTTAGCATGATTTATAGTTTTGCTTAAAACAAAAGTCCCAAATTTTGTTATCCGTGACATGGGGTGTTAGCATGATTTACAGTTTTGCTTAAAACAAAAGTCCCAAATTTTGTTATCCGTCATGTTATGTGAAATTTATCTAAAATAACATAATGTGAGCTTGATATTCAGTTCCCTTTTATGGGTACATAGTGTTAGGATTTACAGGAGTTTCACTGGAGATACAACATCAATGAGACCTGAACCCAACTATATAAGACATTGACATCATTTCAACCCAAAACCTTAAAGTAATAGATTTATAGGTCTTTATTCTTATATAGTGCTCTACTTTCTCATTTCTGGTCAATGTGAAACTTAGATTCATACTTGGATTCCTAACAATCTCTCCTTCAAGGATGAGTCCCTTCAACCATATTGGTACACCCCCTTCCAGCGAAAACATTTCCAACCACGCTCCTTTTCTGCCTTTTTCTGTATCACCGTTCTTTCTTAATGGGACACGTTTTACCTGGAACCCTTGCCAGGAAGACTTTCGATACTAGAATCATACTGCACTCGTCTGAGTCGGTTTTAACCATCGACTCTATGTCTACCTTATTGTTAGGACTTATGTACAAGAGGAGAGTCCAACTCAAAAAACTGATCTATTAATTAAGAAAGAGACACTCAAGCTTTAAGTATGATCTCAAGTAACTCATTTTATTCGATACGAGACCCGTAACATTGTCACCTCAACCCATTGGGGACAAACTTTCACCTTATTGACGACTTCAGTCTCTTATCAGTACTAGGTTTACACCTTAATCAATCTATATGTACTCTCTTTCGTAGTGTCACTCACAATGAAAACACCGATAGCTATTCAAATCAAGAGGAGAGCTAACTCAAGAGACTAATGTATTAGGTGGAAGGGTCTTATGACTCAAATATCAAGTCAAGCAGTTTATCTAACTTAAAAGTGAGACTCGTAACACTATCATCAGAAAAGGTCGGGAAAGTGCAAGCTTAGATCAAGATAAACACAACGAAATAAGCTAGTTCCCCCTCTTTTTCGTTTGCTGATTTACTGTAATTGGTTTTGTATTACATCATGGTCATGATTCTGATTACTGCCATTTCTTTAGTTGAATTCTCCGAGCGATTAATTGATCTAGATGAGCGTGTCAACAACAAACTCTTAGACACACTCTTTCTAGCACACTATTATCAGATAAAATTCAATAATAAGAATCATAAGTGAGACTCATAAAAGTGAGACCAACAAAATTTTGCATTTTCCAATAGATTTTAACTAATAATAAAGTGTGTTACTGACATTTCTCTTCTGTTATAAATGCATTTGGTTTTCGAAACAGAGGAGGCTAGAGTCAAGCATCCAATTCAGCAACCCGAACCAAGACACTACTCCAACGGAGAAGTCCAATTCAATTACCCAAACCAAAAAAAGACACTACTCCTACAGTTCAGTTTTCTTCCACACTCGTAAGAGGGAATTTCACATACCTTGTGTTAAACCTCAATTTTTGGTCCGTAAAATTGGCATCAATCCAGTCCTGGACATCACTGAAGGTAAATTCAATCCCAAAACAACTGATCAATTTTATTTCCTAATAGGTTAGGGGGTAAATCGGCTCACAGTTAGCACATGTTGGAAACACGAATATAACAAGTTAAGGGATGGTTGAGACGTAAAGGAATAAATTTGATGTTTTATGAAAAAGGCGGAGCCATTGAGGCGCATACAGGCAAAAACAGGAATGCGAAAGAAAAAAAGTATATTGCAATGTCAACGATGCAAGAAGACATAAAATGTAGCCATACAAGACATACTGAGTGGCAAAAAAGGCAACATATCCTGAATTTATACATTCAGTGAAGGCCGCGAGAACATGGATGAAGACAAAGCTTATTATGAAAGAGTGAAAGCGACGATGGAATCCAATAGTTGAGATTAGTGGTGGCTATCGGCTTTCACCTGCAAGAAGAAGAAAATATAACAAATCATATTCAATCAACAGTGATAGTGTGTGGATAATTAGTGAATTGAATAGGAATAGGAAGAATACGAGGAAACCCTAAGAAGAAGAAGAAGGAGAGGAAGGTAATAGTACGTGAGCATGAGAATCGGCATTGAAGCGATCGTAGACTTGTTCGCCGACGAGGTAGAAGCCAAATGCGACGAGGGCGATGCCAAGGCCAGGGGTGGCGTGCCGGAACTGATTGGTGAGCATGGGATGCTTCCTCCACGCATCCCTTCTTCTGAAGAACTCTGCAGTATTTTTTCCCGATCCCATTTCCTCTTCCAATTCGATTCTCTCGCACTCTCTGTCCCTTTTCTTTCTTTCCATCCTTATTGGGCTCTCCTCGACCCAGGCCCAGACCCATTATTCTTCTTTCTTTTTAATACATTTTATGGTCATTTCTTTCTACACCCGTATAGTTTTCATGTGTAAGGGCGCCAACTTGGAATGTTAACGGGTAGTAGCTCTCCCGTACCTTAATCGCAGGATAAATATCCATCTGGTATCCATAGGTATCCATTATGCGGGTACCCGCATATTTTTTTAATATCTACATATACGCACGGATACCCACGAGTATTTACAAAGAGAAAAATTAAATATTTAACAACAAATTTTAACTATAAATTCAAATAAAAATACAATACATTACATCTATAAATTTCAAACAAAGTGCAAATACCCTATCTAAATAGTGTTGAATGATAGTTTTCAAATAAATGAATATTTTTTTAAACCAATTGATAAAAAATAACCCATTCAAAATTAATGTGTTAATATTTTAATCTTTTTTTTTAATTTTTTAATTTAAATTAGAATATAACGGGTATGAGTATTCATGGGTACGAATATCCACGGGTACGAATACTATGATACCCGTACACGTCCCATTAACATGCGGGTATAAAAAATACTCGTACTCGTTATCCGGGGTATCCATTTTTAATATCCATTTTTTACCCATAAGGTTTTATCTGCAGATACCCGTGGATACGAATTTTTTTGACATCCCTAGCGCCAACCCTTATGATCTTTTATGGGCTTCAAAAAGAAAGTATGGGAGTGCAAAACAAAATTTCTGTTTGTCACTCATTATAGAAATGGGCCTTGGGTTTTGCGGTGGATGAAGCACATGAAGAAATGAAGAAATAATAACGTTTGGTGGGTGGTGTGTGTGGAACAGTAAGGAAGAGTGGCATAGTGAGTCAGACATGGCCGCCTTTACACTTCCCTTTCATCTCCGTCTCTGTTCTTCTTCTTCTTCGTCGTCGTCTTTGTCTTCTTCGTCTTCTTCGTCTCTATCATTTCCACCGCTGATTCACAGACTCCCAAACACAGGCAAGTCTCTGAATGCCTTCTCTTTTTCTTTCCCTGTTCCTCCTTGCTTTCTACTTCACTCTTGCTTCTTTCATATTCATCAGCTGCTCCTACTACTCAAATCTGTTTAAAGAGAAATGCAAAACCAAGCCTTATTTCCTGCTCTGCTCAGTCTCAACCTCAACCTCTGCAAGTCAGTGCTTGGATTCAACTTCCACCGTTGTAGTATCTGAATGAATTTAATGATGTCAATGTGTTATGTAGGAGCAGACGGTGGAGTCTGGAGGTGATGTCGTCAGAGAAAAAAGTGTGTCGGTTGTCCTGTTGGCCGGAGGGCAGGGCAAGAGGATGGGAGTCTGTTCTTCTTCTTCTTCTTCTTCCTAAATTCATTCATCTATCAATCCCATTTTTTACTTCCTTCCCACTTCTCTTCAATTTTTTTTCTAATTTATTCAATTTCATTCTATTTCTTTCCTATCACAGGCTGTCGTACCAAAGCAGTATCTTCCTCTTTTCGGTCAACCCATTGCTTTGTTTAGGTAATCCTATTCGATCTTTATGTTTTATTCCATATGGCTTCAATTATATATTTCAACAATCATTACATGCTACATAACTCATGCGAACCATATATTATTGCATTCTGCGTACCTTCACAAACAATGCATAAACAAGTCTACTCTACTAGTGCGGATTTGTTACTCTGTTCGTAGAGATGTTTTTATATAATCTTTTATCACTTTATGATACAATGAGATCCGGGTATTCCAATCCTTTGCAGTTTCCACACTTTTTTTCACATGTTTGAAGTGAAAGAAGTCATTGTGGTTTGTGATCCTTCGTACAGAGACGTTTTTGAAGGTTTACCCCCACCTTTAGCTTTGATTTCTTTTGCAAACCATGTACTTCCTCTTGGTTATTAATACTCTTTTTTGCTCAGATGCGAAGGGAAATTACGAAGCGGAACTCAAATTTGCACTGCCTGGAAAAGAAAGACAGGATTCTGTTTACAATGGCTTTCAGGAATGTGCTGTTTTTAAAATCTTAATAATGGGTTATTTTCAAGCTTTCATTTCATTAGTTTAATTCTACTTACTTTTTACCTTTTTCTTCCCAAATAATTATTATTAGTTGGACAACCAAGATTTTGCCGACTAAGAAAGCCGTTTTCTTGGAAATCTTTCGAGATAACTATATAGTTTTTTCTTGCAATTCTAGGTAGAAAAAACTAGTTAACACGCTGCTAAAATCTTTTCTGGATAAATTTGAGCAGGGACGGAACTATATTGAATGAAATTAATGAAAGAGGGGATATCGCCCGTCTAATGCAAAAGAAGTTTGCAATACATGCAGTAATGTTATATATTTCCGCCCTTGGAAATTTTCATCTTGCGTCCCTTTTTACTGATATACAATAGTCAATCTTTTTACTAATGTACTATCACACTTATATTATTTTGGTTTGCTACCTTGTTTTACCAGGGAGTTGAAAGTTGAATTATTGTTAAGAATATTATGCTATGCATATATGTTATTCATAAGCTTTTTAATATTACTTTTTATAATAGGCAGACTCTTGTAAGTTTATGAGTTGATTCAACTGGAGCTTCACGAGCTTACATAGTTTCTCAAGTTTGACAACCTTTAGTGGTATCATTGAGTTGTTGATTCCTTCATTGAATTATTAGATGTTCTTTTTTATTTTTTCAGGCTGTTGATCCTAGCTCTGAGCTTGTTTGTGTTCATGATTCTGCAAGACCTTTGGTGTTATCAAGCGATGTGAGAAAGGTCTGGATCGAATACATTTCTCTTGCACAAATTTAATTTGGCTTTTGATTTTTTTTCTTGAAGTTACATATTCATTAAGGAAATTTAACAATATTACATTAGTTGGGTGTGTGAGATACAGAAGATATCATGTCTTCCAGTTGTTATTTAGTTAGGAAAATTTTGAATTTTATCTTAATGTTAGTGTCAGGGATGGACAGACAGTTTAAAATAGTATGCTGTGTTGATCAGCTTCAAGCATGTATCCATATTGGACATCTCACGGACACTTCAAATAGTCCTAGCCAGGCTGCATTTTATAATTTATTGTTATTTTTAAACTTCTAAGTGAATACTACAAATTGGAATTATTATATAATTTGGTGACTTGTAACACAATTTTTGTGTTAATTTTATATTGATTTAATACATTGTATTCTAGTCATATTTGGTCCAATGTTTTATGACATTTGTTATATTCTTGTGTTTAAATTGTATCATATCCGCATCCTGTGCTGTATCTTCACCTCCTAGGTTGATGTTAGTGATTTAAATGGAACAAACAAAAGCTGAAAAGAACTCTGGGTTGTTATTAACTTCACAATCACACTAGAGTCCACAGTTCATATAGAAGCTTTCATGCTATTTAGATCCACATGGTATCAATATGTATCTGTACTATTTTACTCGATTTAAATAGTTTGTTTTTTTGGTCGGGTATTTTTCGAATTCTTCCAGATGCTTATTAGTTAACCTACCCATCCCCTCCCTTGCCTTTGGGTTTTCTCTCGATTTACAATTCAATGGATCACGTAAGAGGATGCTTAGATTACACCTTCATATTCTGTTTTAGGTCCTTACAGATGGATTATTGAATGGGGCTGCGGTTCTTGGTGTCCCTGTGAAGGCCACAATCAAAGAGGTATTTACTATTTGTTGGTATGCGAATATCAATTCCCTCAATTGGTTTAAGTGGTTGATGAATTTTCTTTTCTATAAAAGTGAACTTTTCATATCTTCAATGATGTAGTTTATGAAGATAAATCGTCTTCCTTTCAAGTAAAATATTTGTTTGTCTTTTTTTGTGGCTATATTCTCTCCTTTCCCTGCTTGTTGAATATGTTTTATTTCATTTTTATTGTGGCATCTGATGATCCAGACGCTTAATTTTTATATTTCTCCTACTTTGTTTTTTATATGTAATTTTAGGATCACATTTGCGTATAAGTGAAAGTGCGTTGTTCCCTCACATTTATGTAGCTTCTGCTCAACTGTGGACAGTTTTTACTTCATTTCCTTGAGTTTATACTTGATAGAGTAGCAATAACTACATGAAATTTGTGCAACAAGAATGTCTTCTTTTTTAGATTGAAATTGTTATACTGAATAGCTAATATATGCATGAATATAATTTCTTTACTCTGATTGATGGGTAAAGGTACTGATGTTTGTCTTGCAATCATTTTGCAGGCAAACAGTGAATCATTTGTAGTTAAAACGTTGGACAGAAAAACGCTATGGGAGATGCAGACCCCACAGGTCAATAATAATATATATATATATATATATATATATATATATATATATATATATATATATCTCATCTTTGTCTGAGAACTTGGTCGATTACTTAGATGCAGTCCATTTTTACAGGTTATTAAGCCTGAGTTGCTGAGGAAAGGCTTTGAGCTTGTAAACAGGTAGGTTCTCATTCTTATGTTCAATTTAGTTTAAACTATTTATACATTTTAGAAGCATTATCTTATTATTATTTTGTTATGTACCATGTCAAAGTATGAAGTATACTGTCGTAGTGTCATATTTTACATGGACCCAAGTGCTATGCAAACACTAGTTGGATAGTTGGATGAGAACCCACAACTAAATTGGAATATGCAGTTACAAGTACATATTATTTGGTTTTATTAATTACATCAACGTTTAGAAGATGCAGTCCTTTTCAGAATCTAACTTGAATTTTATGCGCAACCATGCTTGCAGAGAAGGTCTTGAAGTTACTGATGATGTGTCAATTGTTGAGCACCTTAAGCATCCTGTTTTTATCACTGAAGGATCTTATACCAACATCAAGGTAGGCAAACATCTCCCTATTTCTTCCCTATTAGACTTTGGAACCTTAATGATTATTGATTAGCCATTTATGAAATGAAACCATACAAAGCCTTGTATTGTAACTCACGTCATATGCTGCCCATAAGATGTGATATGTAGCCGGCACTCACTTTAACCTGACTAAACCCAACAAATAATTCAAACTCAAAAGATTTGAAGCCGGAAAATTTGGCCTTTTTCATAACCTATCTTGGGTCGGGTTATGTATAATAGAAGTCGGCTGGGTGGACCAATTTTAGGATATTTCTATTTGAATTCTACAAAACTCTAGCACACCTTCCATTCATTCCGGGATGGACTTTCTGGATCCATTTTAGAATTTCTAAATGATGCCTAAGAATTTTATTGGGATGCAGAAAAAAAAGGCCCCAGTTTTATCTAGCTAGGATTTTATTTTACTTTTCTTGAGTATAATTTTTTTTACTGAAGTTATTATGAACATGATTTGTTTCTCGTTATAAAGTTACGTATGTGATCCTAAATCATGTTCTATTTCAACCACATATTTGGCTTAAAAGCAAAAACACGTTCTTTTAGATAACTTATTTACGCATACTATTGCGAATAAAAGTTGTTACTCTAGCACTTTATCTTAACTTCAGTTGCAAAATATATAAACTGATGCGAACTGTTTTGCAGGTTACTACGCCCGATGACATGTTACTGGCTGAGAGAATATTGAATATTGATGCAGAAGAAAGTATAGTTTTGCCAATTCACCTTTGAAGGGAGATCATCCTCGATTAATTATTTCATTATAGAGATTACTTTTGATTCCGCTAGGTGCATGCCAAGTGTTTCTGCATGGTAGCCAAAATTCTCTTCAAATTGTAACGATTACACGTGATATGGTCTTGTTTATCATGACTTTCTGATTTTTGCAATGGATGTTTTTGTAATAAAAATTGTCTGAAAACACTAACATGGTGGTTTCTTAAGATGTGGGTGAGTACTGTCCTATATGAACTAATGTTAAAACTGGGGATAATAGAAAAGATGATAATGAATGAAGGCGTAATTTTAAGAGAAGAAAGATATCTAATTATAAATAATTTTGAACTACGCGTTTCTATAATCTCGCCAGGTTATGAAAGACTTGGATCAATTTTGCGGAAAAGGGTGCCGACACAGTTATTTAATTCATCCAAAGACAAAATAAAAGGTAACTGACATCAAAGACTTGGACTTCTTTTATTGCACACGCAGGAAGAAGGACACAAAGAGGATGAAATGAAAAGTATGTAGAAAGCTCAAGCGAGGTCTACCACTTTTGTTGTTCATTCTGAAAGTTTTGATATGAAAACTTTTTAAAGTAAGATTAAGGTAATGTGGGACTTGTTGTCTGGTAAAATACTCAAAATGTATAACAACTTTTTGGATTCTTTAATTAAGCATCTTTTCGAAAGTTTTAGTTTGAAGTGATAATAGTTGTAAGATTTAAATTCTTGACATATGTATAAAGTTACACCCAGTTGGAAAAGTTCTTGGTACTATTTCATGAAAAAAAAATACTGATTAAGAAGCTAAATCAATAGGTTTTTACCTAAGTTAAAATTAAGAGTTTAATTGTTATGCATTAGAAGTTAGAAATCGTTTCATTAAAAATTTAAAGCTATTTTAAATTTAACAAATTTATTTTATACAGTAAAATATAACTAGACAATAATAGCGTGATTATTTGCAGTAGAAAGTCAAGTCACTTATAAGTGTATATACAGTAAAAAAACTATCAATACTAAATATCTAACATCACAAATTACCTTTTATTGTCACAGACCACAATATGCTTTGAACGAATAGGTTCATAATTTTTTATTATGTTATTTCACTTTTTTACTTTATAACAAATTAGCGATATAAAAACGTTAGAAAACAAAAATTCTTGAATTGTTATGAAGGACTTTTACTTTTATCACGGTTGATCAAGGCCCATTTTTTAGGGAAGTACAAGTAAGAATTATTTGAAAAGGCATTTTCAAACAGATTTATTATCAATATATATTAATAATTTATTTATTTGAGAATAATGAAAAATTACACTTACGTTCTTATTTTCTTTTAATAATACCTTCAATAAATAATTAATCTTATTCTGTGTATAAATATAGTTAAGTTCGTTCTGTCAATGTTAACTATGTAGAGCGGTTGAAGTAAATTAGTCCCACAGCTGTAAAGCACAAAAATAATGAGCCGTGTTAATCACTACTTAATCAATTAATTAATCTTGTTTAAAAGGAAACCGAAAAGGTTTAATTGTTCCTCTTTATTACTTGTTTGATAAAGGATGACCCACATAACATTCCCATTTCACGCTCTCATCCTTCAAGAATCGCTCAAAGAAAAAAAATAAAAATAAAAATCCTTTCTTTATCTTTTCCGCTCCCTTTTCTTCGTCTTCCCACAGTCACCAAACAACGCAAAACTTGCCCCTCTGCGCGCTCTAACTGGGGTGCCACCTTTCACCTGCTCACAACAAACACAAACACAAACACAGACAATGATGTTATCTTGTTATCTTTTTTCAGTCTTTTCAGAAACTTGGTTATTCAGAGCAACAACAGAACATAAAGAAGTTACCTTTATTACCCTTCTCGGTTTCGACTTATTCCAACATAAAAATCCACAACCACCAGCTCCTGACCCCGATTCATATCCCCTGCAGTAACCAACAAATCAACACACAGTGATGGATACAATAATGCAAGGAATTCAATTCAACATTCAATGCAAGAAAGTGGGAATTGCAACATTGAAGGAAGAAAGACTTACGGATGGTCTTTTCCAGAAATTGTGGCTAAACTGGTGTCATGCAATAAACTTGGGGACATGGGATACCGATCTGTCTTTCTACCAGTCTGGTCCTTCTGAGGGACCCTTCCATTTTTAAGGCTCAAAACTTTGAGTTCATTATTGGGTTCATCTTCCCAATGCTGGTGAGAGGAAAATCTTGTTGACTCCATGGACTCCATTGGGTCTGCACCATTCTGTGGCAGTACTTGATTCTTTTCGGGTCTCAAACGACTTAATGATCCAGGGGAACCTTTCTCTACAGCCTGTAACCACGCAGTTTCAAGCCTTTGCTCACGAATGATGGATTCAATTCTGTGCATTGGATTATCCTGTCTCCTTTCCCTCCCACCATTTCCTTCACCCAAGATATCTGATGAAGCAGTTCTAGATTGAAGGTTTCTATCCAGTAAAGGAGGCAAACTAGAATAAGATTCTGTTCCCTTCACATGACCTTGTCTTTGTTCCTTCTCACTACCCACTATTGACTCACCCTGCTTTACTCCTGTTAGATTAACCTGGTTTTCACCTTCCCCACCTGCCAAGTGGATTATTCGGACCTCCACATTGCGCCTAAGAACCATTTCCATGGAGTTTGTGATGCTTCTTAAAAACCTCTCAGCCCGAACTTTAATATCTGCGTCGCCAAAAGCAATATATGCTACCAAAACACCTGCAATGAGGACTCTATTAGAAGAGGGAATTATGCATGATAAAATAAATGTGTCATTCTAGTGAAGACCAGCATCTTGAGAAGATCCAAATGATCCATTCAACTAAACATTGCTAAAGTATCTTCAGAATATCCTAGAGGGTGAGAATGATGCATAATAGAATGAGATGAGTTGTGTTATTCAAGGGATACTTTTGTTCCTTGTTTTAAAAATCTTTATGTCATCAGAAATTAAACCTTGATCTTGAGAAATCTGTCATATATTTTGTTATTTATTTGTTACCTAATTGGATTAGGATCAGGAATCTAGAGAAGCACACTGAAAAGCAATTTAGATTCATTTTCCTCATGTCATATAATTGAATTGACTTCCTTCCACCATGTTATGTAACTCTAATGTCTTTGAATTATGTACACATAATAGCAAAAGTCAACAGATAAACCAGGGTATTATTGGCTGCTTGATAAACCCTAAAAACCATAGTGGTAAACAGAATCCTGTATGCTATCTATTTGTTTAAAAGAAAGCAGCTTAATGCAACTAGGTTTGTGAGAAATGCTTCCAAATACTCTCAAAAGATGGGAAAACTTCAATTTCGAGCAAAAAATGTTATTAGCTTACCTTCTACTTCACATACGGACACAAGCTTTCCATGATGGTGCAGCAGCTGCCTCAATGTCTTAGAGTGACACTTCTCAATACAATGCACCCAGATGTCACATAACTTCCCTGAATCTATGCACCTATACATTGTATTCCCCACCATAAGATCATCAGATGATACAACTGTGGAGCCATCATCTAGGATTGGACTGTTTGACGGCTTCGATTTCAAGCCGAAAGCTTCAATCTTTGAATCCTTTTGATGGTTGGAATCATCATTTACTGCCTTTTGCTGGGATCCAGAGAAAGGTGACTTTCGAGGCACATACTGAGGGTCTGACTTGTGCGTGCCAGAGGTAACATCTCTTGAAACACTTGATGGATCATCTTCAGTTGTCTTGCAGCTCTGCCTCCTACTGCTGCTTGACTGCGTGAAATCAGGAGAAGGTGTAGAACCAAGCTGCAAAAGAGTTGCTGTGAACCATGTACAACGTTCACTGGATGTTCTTAACTGTTTCTCAGCCTCTGAGAGAAGCTTCAAAGCATTTTTTAACCTCTCCAACTCTGATTCATTCACTGAGCATGAAAATACAAGTGTGCATTTCAATAATCATTAGATAATGATAGATTTTTCATTATTATATCACAACATTAAGACCACAATCAAAAGCGATACAAAACACCCAGGAAGTTCAGGAAAGAACCTAAAATATCAAAACTCAAATAGGAGTAGGTGTCAGAGTCACAATTATCAAATCTTATGATTCATAATTTGATACACTTTGGTCATCAACCAATTAGTATTTCAAGATAAATTTTAAATGACTTCATATATCTTATAATACATGTATGAATGTACACAATTTCGTATTATGATACAATACAACTATTCATATATTTTCATTTTTTCACCAATTCTTATAAAAAATGGTAGAAATTAGTGTGAGCTAAAATAGGAACTGGAAAGAACACTTAGAAACTTGTCCTATTTAATCATTCTACCTTTGTTTGTCATTGACACATTCAATGCATGTATTCCATTCAGCTATTCAAATGTTCTATTTTCATTCCAGTAATAAAAACTTCACAAACTTGGACATAATTAGTAGTTTTTCTTAGCTTGACCTCTTCTATAGTTGTTTCATCATCTCTTTCTAGTTCAAGGTTTACATTGAATACTATATATCATCTACATCATATATTTGGAATAATTTGTAATTGTACCTGGATCTTACAATTTGATACAAAACTACAATTCACAAGAAATAGCTCGGTGATTCATTATTTGAATATAGATTTAATAATCTTGATCAAAGCCTACGGTCACAACCGGAAAACAGGATTTAGAAGCACGCCCAGACGCTTATTGTTGAAATTCATTATACCAGAGAACTTTATACCTTTTAAATGGTTTAGACTCTTTTTCAGTTGACAAATGCATGTTCCATATAAATACAAAGCGAAAGAACATCTTAAAATAGAAATGAGAGGGCTAAGCACAAGCAAGACGATAATTAGTAACCTAAGCACAAACATGATATCACAGTATCAAATGCAATATCCCGCTATTTATTCACTTTTACCAATATCCTTTGGTATAGATGAGAGGCCATGAACTTATTGATCATTCTAAGCTTTTGAAAAGGAAAAGCCATTGCACGAAATAACACCAAAGTTATTTTTTCCGTGTTTTAAGATGAATGACATATTTTAGTGAACATTATGATAAATAAATATATAAGTGTTATCAAATCTAATCAGGGAATGTACTCACAACTCCGTCCACCAAAGAATGAATCATCAGGTCTGGTGTCAACGACTGCATATGACCCAGCAATGATGTCCATGATAAGGCCAGCTAGTTGAGACATCAAAACCATTGGATCAACTCCAGAGTCCATCAATTCTCTAGCTCTTTTCACTGTCTCTACAGTATCTGATGACATTGCCAACTCCAAAAGTTCTAACAATTTTTCATCTGAAACAACTCCCACCTGTTGCAGGTAATATAAAAAACACATTATGTTTCTACGGCAACTACTTACACAAAAAAAAAAAAAATTGTAAAGTTAAAGGCATTATTAGAACTGTTGGCGAATTTGGGACCCAAAAGGCTTTTTTTTGCCTATTTCCTGGGACGGCTGTTAAAAATATGATCATCTCATACTTAGGTGTTTGAAAACATGAATATGCCAAAGAATAATAGTCGCAACAAACTCACAAGTTCATTGACAAGAGAAGTAGTAATTCTCTTCCCCAGCAAACTAAGCTGTTCTAACATGGTTTCTGCATCTCGAAGAGATCCATCTGCATTCATAGCAATGAGGTCCAGTGCATCTGCTTCAACATCAAGGTTCTCCTGAGTAGATATTTTCCTCAACCTGGTCACAATATCCCCATCTTTAATTTTATTAAAAAGGTACTTTTGGCAACGAGATTGTATCGTCCGTGGTACATTGTCAAGATCAGATGTTATAAATATGAATACAACTCGCTGGGGTGGTTCTTCCAGGAACTTGAGAAATCCCAGCCATGTCTTGGAGGGCAACAAGTGACACTCATCAATAACCAAAACTGTATATTGTGGTGAGGCTGACGATGACCCTGTTGACAATCTTTTTAGGAGATATCTAGCCTTATCAATTCCTCTCTTATTGGTTCCATCAACTTCCAAAAGATCACTGCTCTTACCAGAAATGAGATCAGTGCATTCCGTGCAGTAGCCACAAGGTTTATTCTCATCAGGACTAGCACAGTTCAATGCAGCAGCAAATATCCTAGCAGTTGAAGTTTTGCCAGTCCCACGTGGACCCTGAAAAAGATAGACAGGAGCTATGCGTCCCCTGGAAACAGCATTGATGAGTGACTGAACAACAATATTCTGGCCAATAAGTTCGCCGAAGAACATTGGTCTATACTTTTGGCTGAAACAGCGACTATTCTCCGGCGTGCCCTCCTCTTCCCCTTCCCCATTGAGAGCTACAATCTCCAATCCCTCTTGACTCCTACAACTAGCTGACCACCTTCTTCCATCCAACCGGCTCAATCCCTCAAGATCAAGCTCTCCAAAGTTTGTGGAAAGTTCATCATCGCTCCTTCCGGTTCCCACAGACGACCCTTCTCTTGCATCACCACTGTTTGTGAGTAATGGAATGACACCTCGAGCACTCCTCTGAGAAAGTCTTCTCTTTTGAGATGCCGAAACCGATCTCCGGTGTCTGGGATAAATAGTTTGACTTCCACAGAGCATGCTACTCCCTTTCCTCCTCAAAGTGTCGGACAGTGAGGGAGAATAGCAACTCCCACACATCCCTTTATGCTTAGGAGTCCTCTTGGACCAATAGCAAGGAATCCCACATCCTTGGCGGCCAGGCAAATCCAAATGATCATCAATCTCATCATCTCCATCGCCATCATTCACGGAAGTGGTGGTGCCATCCCAGGATCCAAGGGTGCTGGGATAACGGTGACCGTACGGATTGTAAGAACTAGTTGACAATGCAGGGGTGCTATAAGAATACGAAGAATCCTCTTTTCGACTTCTTCTCAGAAACTTCGAGGAAGAGCGAGACCAATTCTTTTGCCTGAGTTTGAAAAGCAAAGGGGAAGCCCCCGAAATCGGTCTCACGCCCTCAGAATTAGTGTAATCCTCGGTATCATCAGAGAACTCGACAGAGTCGTCTCTGCTAAAGAAAGGCAAAGAAGAATGCCCCTCGAGCATTGCCTTCGAAGAACTCACAAAATTTCTCCCTGGATTCGTTTGTCTATGCTGTTGATACTTTGCCAAAAAATCAAAATGAGGGTTATTTTTCTTACTCTTTTTCTTAACGGGGACAGTTCTTCTCGAAACAAGATTAGCATCCCCACATCTGAAAATAGAAGAACGAGTCCCACCACCGCCACCGGTACCACCAGCAGCCAGGTATGTATCACTCTTAGAGTCGCAACCGTTGCGAGCATCACTCAAACTGTCTCTGTCTCTGTCCCCAAGAAGCGACGACGACCCCCCATCATCACCATCATCGTCATCTTCTTCCTCGTTGTATTTCTCACTCGAAGATTTGTAGTTTTTCCAATTGTACAAAAACACCTTTTTCTCCCGCTCCTTCTCTTTCTCTTTGTCATTGTTAGCAAGTTGAGAATTGGTGCTGAACCTTCTACTTCCACTGTCTCTGTTCCATGCAGCCACGGATCTTGATGAGCTGAGTGGTGACTTCCACGAAGATGTGGTGCCAGGATCTCTGAGAACTCGCGCAGCCTTGCGTATTTGGGTGAGTTCCTTCTTCAAGTGAAGCTCGGACACCCGCATTTCTGACATCTTCTTCGTTCTTCTTCTTCTTCTTCTTCTTCTTCTTCTTCTTTGTCTTCTTCAACCCACCGGCACCCACAAAGAATGACAAATGCCCATTTACCTTTACTCACACTATGCACTACCCATTTGAGAATGCAGGGTAGCGTATCTGTTTATGGTGTAAAAATTACAGCTTTGTGAGTGGGAAAAGAGAGAGCAGAAGCAGATCTGACAGATGACACAGTTGAGCGTGTGTGAAAACGAAATGGGGTGTCTTTTTTGGTTGACTGCTCCTCTCTCTCTCTCTGTTTTCTTTGCTTGTTCTGAGTGAGTGAGTATTTTTCTCTTAAAAATACGTTAGGGTTTCCTTTTTCTTTTGGCGCTCCAAGAAGTGAAAGTGTTGAATTGAAATGAATCTGTGAGTGTTTGTTTGTGTGTGGGAGGATTCAGTGGGTCGTTTGGTTGCTTTTGATGATCATCGAAAAAAGAACCAACAATTAACGTAACATAACGTGCGATGGGATCAAAATGAAAATAAATATAGAAAATGGCCCCTACAAACACGGTGACACTCCCAACTCACATTTGGTGGTAACAAAGGAAATGAGATAAGCGAAGAGAAAAAAGATTCTTCCTTCCTAAAATGTCTTTTTTATCATCGCCTTGATTGATTCCTGTCTTGTTCCTCAAATTTTTGACTTTCTGTCCATCCTAATTCCACCCTTCTCTCTATTATTTCATTATAACATCATATCCATAAACAATAACCACTTTTTATGACAAAATAACAACATTCCCTTTTTATTTCTCTCTTCTTAAAACTCAAATTTCCACTTTTTAATTATAGAAGATCGCCCATAAAAACTCCAACTTTCCTCTCATCATATTTTCAATTAATACCCATCTTCCCATAAATAAATAAATCAAACGTAACAATAAAATATAATCACTTGTTTCACTATTTGTCTCATCGAATCTTTGATTTCCCTATTCAAATATTCAAAAGAGAATCATGTGAAATATCTCAAATTTTTCATTAGGAAATTTAGTTTCTGGACTAACAAACGTAACCTTAGTAACTTGTTGGAATCTGTGGCTAATGAGTGTGAGTGAGGAATAATGTGATGATGATTGTTATGAGTAGTTTGAATTTTGTTGTGTGCATTGAAGTGCATTGGTGCAATAGGAAGAAGGAACAGTGTTTGTAGAGTTTAGTTGCATCACCGTCCTAGATTGAGCACACATGTAGCTGTTATTGAATGCATGGTGAGTTGATCTACGTTGGTTGAAGAAGCTACCTAATGATGTGAAATTCTTGTGACACTTTATGGTTTCTTTGTACTCCTCCACTCAACATAGTTCTTGCTTGCATTATACCATTGAGAGATACCAGCCTATCACCACCCACTCTTCTTATCATTATTCCACAGAAACAATAAAAATTAGGCACCACACTTAGCCTCTAAAATAATTTGGCGAAACAGTGAGAATGACAGGTTCACACTAGAGGGTCCTCATGTAAAGAATTAGTAGTAGTCTTTATCTTTGTGTCCACTAGTGCGACCCTACAAAAGTAGGCATGTGACTCAGATAGATACCTTCCCTTGTAGTTTTCACTCCAGTCTCACTCCCTCTTCATTTCTTATTCTTAGTATTCTCTTTATGCACATAAACTTCCAACTTTCAATCCAACAAATTCTGCATGCAAAATCTCATACCTTTTCAACTTCAAGTAGAAGTCTTCTAAGTTTCATATACATGAAAATCGGTGAGATTTATTCTTGTAATAATGAAACCTGATTGTTGTGAATCACTAATAATAAAAGAAAAAACAACATTGATTACTGTATCTGCATAATGCAATGGTTGGTGGATTTAATTTCACCCTCTGAAGGTGCATGAGTTACCACTGCCAGATCACACACTGTACTGCTTACTGTTCACAAAAGTACGCACCTCTGAATTCGACGACAAACAACTGCAGAATCAATGTTATTAGAGGTAATTAACTGTCTTTGATAAATAGTAACATGTTTTTTGATAAATTTAATGTAATTATAAAGGTGGTAATTGCAGAAGCTACCCTTCTTCACAGCCCAAAAATGACGTGGTGCAGGTGAAAGGGGTTTGAATGCAGTAGGTATGGCGTCATTAAGTGGATGTTACTTTAGCAGCACAATGTTGTTGTCATTATTGAAATGGCCTTAAACATCCTTCAAAGAGGAAATTTAAGATGAAGTTAGTAATTAGCAGCAGGGAGAGTTGTTTTAGTTTGTGGGAAATTATATAATCAATTAGGGCAATTGCACGTCTATTTTCTTCTATAGTTAGAGCATTGATTTTGGTCACATTCACTACGTAAGATCTTATCCAACTACACACAGATTACTCATTCATTTCTTCCACATCACGTTCTGTGTCTACAACAAATATAGAAATTTGAATTTAGATTTTCTGGATTTTTTTTTGTTATTCCTCTATTATATAATACACCGATTATCATTAATTTTAACGTTTTAAAATATATTAAAAAATATCTAAAATATTAATAGTGTATTTTTAAATGCTTAAACAAACAAAATTAACACTTTCTTAAAATCATAATTATCATGATTTTGTTGTCTCTTGAGGGTTCGTGATTTTTCTTTGGAGTTTATTCACACATTATATATTTAAAAAAAATAGCGTAAATGAGTAAATTGGATTTACATGAGGTATTATCGAACAATTTATTATTCAAGATGCCAAAAAAAGATAAGTTAATTCAATAATTTACTTCAATAAAGCTTTTGTATTTTATGGCTTCGCTTTTTAGAAAAGTTGTGTAAATGGTAATAATGATTGGGTGGGGTAGTAGGATGGTAATGCAAATCGAGCATTTTGTTCCATGGATCCGTTTAAGCAAGTTTCGCATTACTTGCAAAAATTATAATATTTTTTCATGATCAAATTTCAAATCAATTTTCTTACTTGTATTTAACATTAATTGCTAAAGTTTTTTATAACTTAAACAATAATTTTTTATTATTATTATTTATGAAATGTTTAACTTTTGACATATTTATTTGATTAAATATTGTGTTTACTTAATTTATTTCAATTATTATTAAAAGTTAAATATGTATTTGACCCTTAATTTTCGGTGAAAATTTAAATTAGTTTAGGATCAATTTAGTTTCTCAACTTTTAAAATGTGTGAATTTAATTATTTAAATTAAAATTATTTATTTTGATTTATTTGACATTTAATAACAATTCATAATAATATTTAAGTTGTTTATATCGTTATGTTTGACCCTTTTTTTTTTAATGTTAATTGAAAACACATTTGAAACGTTAACTAAATTTACAAACAATTTTTAAAATGAAGGACCAGATTAATTCAAAATTTAAAAAGAAAAATTAATTTCAATTTTTATCGAAAGTTAAGAAAACAAAAACATGATTAACCCTATTATTAATAACAAGAGGAAAACCTTACCCACAATTTTAAAGATGAAGAAGACGAATCCAATTTTTATAGAGGAAATATGAAGTGGGCCGAAAGGAGCCGGTATCGGCATCCTATGATGGAGTAAGGACCGACAAGGTAATGAAAGAATGTATGGATTTGGTTATAAGATTTGAATTGGCAAAGGAAAGAATGAAGCAAATCCCATAAAAATTGATGACGCAAAGACAAGTACACCACACCTACCTGCATTTTAACGTTCTTGATAGAAATGCTAAAAGTTCATTATTTCACCCATCTTCTAAATTCAAAATTCGAGGTAAAACTGCCCAAATGTTATTTTTCACCTTATAATTCTAATTTTTTATTTTACTTATCTGATCTGTCGCAAATTATTACTCTGTTCATTTTATCATTATCTTAACAATAACATTATTATTATTATTATTTGTCATTTCTTGCAGCTGATTCCTCTGAGCATTCATTACCATAACTAATGCCAACTTGATAAAGAGCGCACACGAGAGGCTACAACAATTGTTTTAACTTACCCGCTTAATTTTTTTTATATATGTGGGTATTCATGGGTATCCGCGTATATATACAAAAATGTTTAAAAAAATAAATATTTAACCATAATTAGTGTTTGGATCAACAAGTCCACCTTCTTCAATTGATTCTTGAAAAACAAACAAATAAAAAATCATTAACAATTGATATTGTAGTTTATTTTTGAATGAAATATTAAAGAAATTACTAACTTCATCAATGTCCACCTCTTGTAATATTGTATAAAGTTTCATGTAATCCAATTTTAATCTAGAAGAGCCTGAAAACATAAGAAGTTCGTTAAAAAATTCTAAGAATCACTTAATTAAAATATCTAAGTAAAAATGTTAATTTCATTACCTTCCATGTTGGTCCATACTAGTCTTTGAGACACATCAATGTTTTCACAATATCTGGAAGTAATTTACTCTTATATGAGGTAAGAATTCAACTACCAAAATGAAGACTCAAAATGTTTTTTACTAATATATATATATATATATATATATATATATATATATATATATATATATATATATATGAAGATATTTTTGTAAATTAAAATTTAGCGAGTACAAGTATCCACGGGATACAGATATTATGATATCCGTACCTGTCCCATTAACCTGCGAATATCAAAAATACTCGTATCCACAGATAGCTGTATCCATTTTTAATATTCATTTTGACATCCCTAGATGTATGTTATTGTTTATTCTTGAAGATAGAGATTTTGATAAGAATTTTTAAAACATGAAAGTGTGAAACTTATTATTTAGGTCTTATTCGATTCATAAAAGTCGTAAAAAAGAATTTAATCTGCTAAGACTCAAATAAAATAAACTTTTATAATGCAACTCTTATTCTAGAGATAATCCAAGAAATTCTGTACTTTTATATAATAAAGTTACAGGGATTTGAATCCCTTGTGCTATTTGCTTGTAATTTGGTCCAAGGCCTTTCTTCGTAAAAGAAAAAAGAAAAGTATTGAGAGTAAACTTTAAGCATCTAAACAGGTACGGTTTCTTCTTGCATTCTTTGCACTCCATAAATTTTTTATATTTTTTATATTTCAAAAAGTATAATCTAAAATATAACTTTTTTATATTTCAAAATGCATAATCTAAAATACAATTTCAAATTACAAAAGTTGTATTCCAGATGTAAAATACATAATTTGTATTATAAGCCCAAAATATATTCATACAGGATTTGTAATCTAAAATTATTATTATTTTTTTTTTAAATTGTACATTCCAAAATACAAATATTTATGAGTGAAGGAAGAAATGAACTATGAGAGTGCAGGAAGAAATGGCCCTAAACATGCATCTTCTCAAGGTTTGTTAGCTTGGGTTTATTTAAAGAACTTAGGGTAATAATGGAGGGGTCTTTCTTCCTACACCTCCAAGCATTTCTTCTGCATCTTCAATTTCTTTTTAAATTCTCCAAATACCCTTTGACCATTTAAGAAAACTCACGGATATCACACCCTCCAAAAGTACTTCTGGAAGTCAAAATATATCACTGGTAGTCGACTTTCGAAAATAAAAAAGTTATTACCGAAAGTCGACTTCCGGAAATAAAAAACATTACCGGAAGTCGACTTCCGAAAATCAAAAAACATTACGAAAGTCGACTTCCGTTAGTAAAATTAAATCAATTTTAAACACTTTTAATTTTTTTTTAAATTTACATTTTCTAACTTTTTTTTTATTTCAGTTTCTAAAAAACACGTATTAAAAATTATAAAACATTTAAATTTTAAAAAAATTACTTTAAAAAATAAATAAAATAAATAAAAAAATATTAAAAAAAAAATTGAAAAATAATTTAAATTAAAATAAAATATACATATATATAATTATATATATTAACGGAAGTGGGACTTCCGTGTGTATATATATATATATATATATATTTTAACTTTAAAGTTTTGTTACTTTATACATTTTAAAATTTTTTCAATTATATATTTTTTTATATTTTTAAATTTAAATTTATTTTTATATAATTTAATAAAAATAATAAACAATTAAAAAATCATATTTAAAATAATATATATATATATATATATATATATATATATATATATATTTATTTATTTTTTTATATATATTTTCTTTTTTATTTTTTTTTAATTTATAGTTTTATTATTTTAAAATGAATTTAAATATTAAATAAAATTAAATGAAGCAGAAAATTTTTTATTTTTTAGTTTTTTTAATTTAAAGTTTAATATTATTTTAATTTTACTTATTTTTATATTTATATTTATTTTTTATTATATTAAATAAAAATAAAATTATATATATAGATATTAGTATTTTTTATATTTTAAGAAATATAAAAACATAAAAAATAAATATAATAATAAACTAAAAAAATTATTAAAAGTTAAAAAATATAAATTCTAAAAAGAATTAAAAATATTAAAAAAAAAAATTTTACCTTGACTTTCGAAAGTCAAATATTTTTTGATTTCTGAGAATTTTTTTTAACTTCCGGAAGTTGACTTCTGATGATACATTTTGACTTCCAGAAGTTATTTTTGACTTTCGAAAATCGACTTCCAGTTATATATTTTAACTTCTGGAAGTCATATATTTTGACTTCTTAAAGTCAACATAATTGAAGGCGGTGTGGTGTCTGCGAATTTTCTTAAATGGTCAAAAGGTTTTTTGGAAATTTAAAAAAAGTTTGGAGGTGTAGAAAAAATTTTGGAGATGCAGGAAGAAAGACCCATAATGAAGGATATATAGAATTAAATAATTGGAACAGCTTAAATTTTGCTTTCGTCTTCACATAATATTATTCGATAAACGAGATACTCCCCGCACATTAATTTAAATCTGTTATCCGTAGTTGTAAGCCTTAATAGTTGATTTTGATAATTGGAACAGCTTAAATTTTGCTTCAAAGTTGAAACCGAAGAGGTACTAAAATTTTGCTTCAAATTTTCTTTTTAACCGATTAAAACAGGCATTCTATGCATATTGTGACAACCTCCGATCGATATTTAAATTGTGTTCTTTCTAGTATTCACCAGAAACCACACAAAAAAAGGAGTAAAAAATTACTTCCTCCGTAGTGGCTGAATCTAAGCATGTCAACAATTTGAACCTTCTTGCCATAATCGCAACGAACCTACTAACAAGACCAGCCTCCAATAATGGAAAACAATATTTCGTTCTACAGAACATCATTGCCCTTTTTTTCCTTCCTCAAGATGAGAGAAAATTAGACTAACAAAATTAAAAACGGGCTCAAGCAATATCACAGCCCCTTTGTGAGCACCACTGATCTTGGAATTGAATTCCGTTGAAGCCACACTATGTAACCGTGACTCCCACCACATTATAATGCAGAAGTAAATAATATGTTATTAAATCAAAACCAGAAACTGCATAATATATTTATATAATATCTTTGTTGTCAATGACTACTTAACACAATTCCCAAGAAGATTAGACAGTAGGAATGAACACAGTAGCAAAACTTGAAATTCCATCTGCATAGTCATTAAAGTGCACCATTGACTAGAACAGGAAGCAATTTTCACTTGTAAAAATGTTATCAAACATTCTAAATCTTGTCTGTTTAATTGCTGATGGGTCCAAAGGTTAGAGCTTTCAAACTCTAACCCTTTTGTTACTGCAGCTAGGGCACTTGTATTGCTTGATGTGCTCAGCCTTAGCGGGAGTGATTTTAACACATTTACCATGGAACCATCTTTCACACATATCACAACAGATCCAGAATTCATCAGTGCCATAATTATCACCGCAAGCACCACATGTTGCACCTTGTTCGTCATCTTCTTCTTCTTCATCTCCACTGTCATCCTCCTCTTTAGGTGGTGCAGACATCTTCATCCCCTTGGCTTGAGATTCAGACTGACGGGACTGTTAACAGGAAGACCCAAGTGACTTTCCACACAAGGGCAGTCATACAAACATAAATTAAGAAATGATTGAAAACTACATACCACCTTTCCACTTGATTTGAATTTGCTACCATTGTTGTGAGCAGCAGGTTGATCCTTTGATTGCTTAACACTTCCAGTCACAAGTTCGAAGATTGTTGGCAGATCATTTATCATCTGAAAAAGCCTTTTCCTGTAAATATCCGTTCGAACCAAAATTAGAAGAACCTCCAAAAATGATATCATATACGAACTTCAAACCAAGTTTCTCTAGATTTGTAGCAGTGTACTTTTTCTTCTTGCACTCCGCTGAGCCTTTTTTTTTTTTTTGATTTTTTTTTACTCACCCTCCCTACCCCAAAGGACCAAACTTTCCTTTAAAGATACATGATTTATCTCCCAACTTTGGTATTGAATTCAATCGGACTAACTTTGCACTCAGATGTTACATTGAGTCACTGGCAATGGTACAAAGATTAAAGGGACCAATGGGAGGCTCAAATATACCCCAGAAGAATACAAGTAACTGACCTTAGGTTAAATATATAGAAAATATCTACTACTAATATATTGACTGTATCACATAGTATTTCTCAACATGTAGGAGAATACTATTCAAATTTGTATACTCTTAATTTCTTTCCCCAATAGTTAGAACCCTATAATTTTAACAGGGCCCGTATGAACTCCCAAAGTTGTTCTTTGTCTTTTAACTTTAGTATTAGTAATACGTCTCGTTTGTGATGATTTAAGCATCCATATTTCTGCACAGTTCACCAGTAAAAAGCTGCAATATCCCTACCAATGCTGGGGGACCTTCAAAAATTTAACGAAGCCACAAGCAACTATTCCCACCTTGACCCTTTGAACCCATTCTTTAAATTTTTTTTGGCTTAAATATATTTCTCATTCTTATAAAAATATCCATCTTTTTTGTTTTAGTCCGTAGACATATCTGCCATGATGCTTGATTTACTCAGTGTTATTTTAGTCCCTGCTGTCATAATATTATTAAGTGAGGACCGGGCAAATAATTTGCCACATTATCATGTATACGTGAACAATATCTACTTGGCATATACAACATGGAGATTACCGTGTCACCTTCCAAACCCACCATGGTAAGGTAGTAGCTTATTACCATGCTCCAAAGCCACTTTACATTCGGACCATAAGCACTTCCTATAAAATTTCAGTCACTTCCTTCTCCATCACCCTTACAAAACCAATTTAACTACACCACAAACCAACTTCCCACATAATTGCTTCCACTGTCCAAGTACACAATCAACATGCGGTGCTACTGTAGAGCTCCCCCCACAACCAAAACCACAAGTAGCAACCCTCAGCATACACCATCACAAGTGAGCATGAATCCCAAATTCCAAAACTCAAATCTCAGTCTTCTTCAGGTCTTTCCCCCAAATCCCCTTTTCCTAATAACACATTACTAAATCCATACAATTTTAACCACCATCCAATATATTGTTGTTTCTTTGGTTCTAATATAGTGACCCCAAAGGAAATAGGGGCTATGGCCAATTTTCCACTATCTTTCTACAATCTCAAACTCTTATGCCAACCTTTGTTTCATTCTGGTTGGATGTATTGACTCTTCAATTATAACTTCCGCTTGGCTCTGGTTTCTTGTGGCTTTGGTTTACAGTTACTCTGGAATTTAAGGACCTTGGAGGCAATTTTGATCAGCAACAAGTTGAGGACATGGGATTTGGGAGACTAAGGCACAAAGAGGGAATACCTCCTGGGGGTAGTTTGGAGGTTTTTGTAAGGGTGGATCATTTCCATGGTATTTGGAGCTTCAACAGTGGCATGGAGTTGTGACAGAGGCAAATGGGAAGAAGACGAGATTTTTTTTTCTCCATGCTTCTTAGTGCGAATTAGAGGAGGATGTGTATGAAAACCCCTACCTAATTCTAATTTCTTTGTTGCACTCAATTTCCTCCCTCTTTATTTTGCTTTGGCTTGCTTACTTTTGAGGTTAGTTTTCGTTTGACTTGCCTACGGAAAAAAAATTTATCAAAGATAGTTTATCCTATATATTCACCAATAGTGTATCACCAAACTCCAACGTTTTCATACTTTAGTATTAACAAGTTTAAACTTCAATCAGAGGGTGAAGTTAAATGACAAGGAGCAAAAACTGAAAATGAAGAAAATTTAAAACTGCAAGTAGAGAGAGAAAATTAAAACATGAATCATGCCAACAAAACAGAAAAGGAAGTTCCTCCAGACAAATATTACAGATTTAACAAGTAATTATCTCTACAGTAAAAAAAGTTTCCAATATTAAATAAACAGATAGTCACTGTACACGAAAAGGGTTAAAGGGAGAAGAATAGGGATACATTTAGGCATAGACATGGTCAGTCAGTACCTAGCAGGGTGAGAAAAAACATGATTGAACACGCAATTTATAGACAAGTATAAACCTTAAACAGCGAGAAAGAATATGAACGGGCATGCCATTGGTTTCTTGACAAGATATAGATGAAGAAAATCGGTATTTTGGTCTCTCAACATATTCTTTACAGTGATCAAAAACTTTCAAACTCATCAATTAACTATATAATTCTTCAGCTGAACCCAACCACCAATGAAAATTTCAGCCTTCAATCATTGGGCGCATAACAATTTTGTCTTAAGAGGACTGGATTAATTTGGAGAGTGTGGTGACACTTGACAAAGTCATTTTTGAGAACCATGTTGAATTAAATCCAATCTTCCAAGAACCAAAACATAAATTTAAGAAACACGAGATTCATTGATTGAAATTTACCTATCCATTTTTATAACACTATTTTTCTAATTGTCACTTGCAATAATATTTTTTTTTACAGAATAGACTTATTTTAAGTCCATAAATAATAAATATGCTGTCATATTTTTAGTATTTAAACAATTTAAATGTTTTAGTTAGTATTATTAACTACTGACTATTGAGACAAACAATTTAAATGTTGTAATAATCTAATATTTAAAACAGTTTTAATGTTTTATGTTTTAATTTGGACCCAATTTAGCTCAACAGTGCAAAAGAAAAAAAAAAGTCATAGAGGTAAAGAAATTGTTTTCTATTCAAAAAGTTTGACAGTCGGAGTTATCCATGGCTTTGTGAAACAAGCTACAGATTTGGAAAAAAAAAATCATTTATTTTGTAGGCCGGATTTATCCAGCCCATTTAAAACACAGACTTCATGGGCCAAACCTTAAACGAGTCGGGCTGTGTACCCACACCTATCGATTGATAGTACAAGAGTTTAATTTCTAAAATTAAAACTCCACCACCAATTATTATCTTTCCATCATTATCTATTAAAGAGAATTTTGGAAAATATTACAATTACTTACACATTAAACATTACTAACTGAATTATAACCAACTTTCTTAAAAAATGTGAATTAGTATTTCGTTATTCCTAGAAAATGGATTTAGGGCTTACTCAAACATTCAAAACAGATTTGTAGAATGAGGTTTGTACTTATGTATAGACTGTAATTTGGTCATATCGATATGGGGTCTCGAATCTACAAAGACTATAGATGTCTTGTATTTAGGAATGGAGGGATATGAAGTGTATATCGCCTTGAACAGTTATTTTCTAACAATTCCATCCACAGTATGCTTATCCTGTAGAATTAAAACTGCAATTAAGTTTACAAATACACACAGAGAACCATGACTTGCATTTGGTTCAGCGTTTCATGAAAATTTACACGTATTGCTACGTTTCATCTTTGACTGTTGACTGCCATAGATTATTGAAAAACATAAAAATCTTGCAATATCTTACTGTCGTAATGTATAATGTAATTCAACTAACGATAACTTTTATTCCAAAAAATTTGTACTGCATGTTAGATGTATCAAAGAAGTTCAAAACTAATAGGGTGTGAAAAGCCAAATACTTATTGGAAAAATACAAGGAAAAGATGGAAGCAAGTTTAGAAGAAGGTTGTAGCTCTACAATAAATAATATAAAACAAGTTGACAAGGCTAATAAGAATGAAAATGTTCTGCAAGTGTATAATAGAGAACGGAATTCTTACCTTTCATTCTTACCAAATCCAAAGCGGGCACCAAAGTAAAAAGCAACAGCAAGCAGCCATGAGTCACTGTGAACTGCAACCAGTGATAGCCAGTCCTTCTCTTGCATGCCATCCCTGGCAAAGTTTATACCTAATGCCGGCTCAGGAAGTTCAGGAGGCACTTCCTCGACAGGCAAATTTACTTCCCAAGTTTCATTTGGAAACCCATATAGACACAGATTCTCCTTCTCTACAATGAGAATAACATATTGTTAACAAAAACATTAAAAATAACACTTCAAATACTCACTCTTTTCGGTTCTTCCTACCTAGGAAGACAATTTCTGTAAATTAATAACATAATGTTAACAAAACATATTTCGTATAATACTTCAAATAATTGCTCTTTTGGGTTCTTCCTATTTTGGATGTCAAATTATGTAAATTACTTCGATAACAATTCATATGTTCTCTATTCAAATCACATTTAACTGTTGAAATTGCATTGTGGCATAGTACTTTAGGATAAACAATTATTCGAAATTGATACAATTTCGCTCCCATTTTTTATTAAATTCCCTTCATATAACCATTAATTTCTTTCTAACAACTTTCAAACATACCGAAGTCAGAAAGAAACGACAAGCCATGACGAACATTAAAGAGACCCAGTCGAGTGACACACACAAAACCTTGTAGTAGTGACAATTGTGCACAGTAACAACCAAATTCACATTAAACACATAAAACTTTAAACATTTGCAGTAGAGGAAGAAAACAAATGGTTGTTACTAATGGTTCAACATCACCCCGAGATTCTCACATTTAACAGAATACATTTGAATCATTGTTACCATCAGTTCAATATCACCCGTAGATAATCACATTCAACTGAATACACTTGAAAGGTTGTTAGTTACAAACGGTCCAACGTCACCAGTAGATTCTCACATTCAACTGAATACATTTGAATGAACATTACTAACTGTTCAACATCATCAGTAGATTCTCACATTCAACAGATAGCAACTATGAAACTTCAACGGCCTGACATATATCACATTAAAAATATTAAGACATCCAAGGAAGGAGGGGGAAAGGATTATAGGTCCCTCTCTCAGTTTCATACATGCACAAACCCCGCATCCCATGCGTACTCTCATCTGTCCCTAGGTAAGGCGTTACACGGTGTGTAGTAGATGTTAGTTTTTTTTTTTTTTTTATGCGGAGG
>Ga0214544_1001735_pt1 | contig 45748 bp, 16 predicted proteins | sample CNSS3metaG_FD_160074 | JGI IMG/M metagenome (GOLD analysis project Ga0214544, IMG submission 160074) | Root nodule microbial communities from cowpea collected in UCLA plant growth center, Los Angeles, California, USA - CNSS3 | ecosystem: Host-associated > Plants > Roots > Nodule | place: USA...
TATATATATATAAAAATATATATATATATATATATATATATATATATATATATATATATATATATATATATATATATATATATATATATATAATTTTCATGCAGCTTCAGCATCACGATCAACAAAGAAAGAACGACCAATTCTGCAGTTGCTGACAGTAAAAGAAGGTAACGATTTAGCCTTTGAAATCAAAGGAACACTCAAACGCCGACACTGAACGATGGGAGGATCGAAACGACTACTCTTGAACTTTCCAAACTTGGCTCTGATTCTGAGATCAAAATCCACGGCCATGTCATTGTAAACCTCGGCACTTGTCTCTTCTTTATACTCACCAAGTTGTTGAGATCTGAGCTTAAGCACGCTTTGCCCTTCAAACAACACTTGAAGGACGGTGGTGTTCTTGTGGCCTTGGTCAAAGGGTGTTAAGTTTACCCGACCAAAATCGTTGTCTTTGTACCAAGCTATCGCTTTGATCCTCCTATAATACACTACGATGTTGTTGTTGGGGTTTCTCACTGTGACGTTGACCTTGAAGTTGTAGTACAAGGTGTTGTTGTTTGTGAGGTTGAATTGTGTGAGAGAGGCATCAGTTACATGAAACTTCACGTTTGATGGAGAGATTATTATCCAGAAGATGATTAAGGAAACTATGAACAAGAATATGAGCGTGATGATTGTGCCGCAAATGCAACTTATGCAACGGTTTCTGCAACACATGATGTCTGATTTTCTTTGTCAGAAGGTTTCTAAGGTGATTGGTGAAATGGTTCAACATTTTTTTTGATTCTGAGGGTATTTGAAGGAGTTAAACCATTGATTGTCACCGATTGAGGTTATTTTCCGAGAGATTTCTTATACATAATATAATGCAAATGCATAGATACAGGCATTGACTTTTGAAGGTCAAGTGAAGAACTTTTCAATGGTTTGATTCACAAGTAACAATGAAACTTAGAAGAATAAAATAGTAATTGGATGTGAAGAAAACAAGAAAACTAGGAAGCTTAAACTATTAAAGATATGGAATTAATGGAATAATGGTCATGAGATTCTAGTTATTGAATTAATTTTATTAATACTAGCAGAAACACAAGTGTTTTTTAGGTTTTAAGAAAAAAAAAAGATTGAAAACAATAATAAAAAATGCATATATATTAACGTACAAACTAAAATATGACGAAGAAAATAAAAATGAAACTTATGACGGTTTTTTTAAAAGAAATTCAATCTAACGATTACTATTAAAAAGTAAAAAAGAAAATGTCTTTATATATAGATATTGATAACAAATTTCTAAATTAATCAGTAAAATAAACAAATTTAAAAACTCAATTGAAAAAATAATTAATTTTACTAAAGAAATAGTTTCAGATCTATTGAATAATTTAATCATTTTTCTCTAGAAAAAAATGAGCATTATTTACTATGTATGCATACTTAATTTATTTTAATATTACATGATACTATTTTTTTTTTTAAACCAACTTTGTTTATGCAAATTGAAACTTGGTTTCTAACTACCTAATTTGTTTTACAAAATAGCCACTTTCTGGTACGCTGGAAATAAACTATTGAGTTCATGGATGCCTATGCAGTTTCCAAGAAAAATAACAATTCAGAAAGTTAAAACGAAATATTTATATATTTGCACCACAACATTCGGTTATAGCCTTCTAGAAAAAGTCGAAGAAGACAATTACGTGCGTATATTAATGCAATTATTTATAAAAAAGGGGCAATTCAGGTTATCTTTTAAAAAACATTATTAAAAACAATTAACACATAAAATAATATAGTAATTTAATTAGCTTGTGTGATTTAATTTTCAGCGAATATGCATGCATGCTTGTCAAGTGAATCTGACTTTATCATAAATGGAATAATTTCATGAGAAACTAAGGTAGGGTAAAAAATTCAATTTTTTTATTCGATCACTTTTATTCCGTTTCAATTTATTTAAATTGGATTTTATTAAAAGTTGAATCTATCTAAAATCTATTTTATTAAATCTAGATTTCAATCTAATTTCCATTATATAAATTTTTTTATTTTATTTTTTAAATCTAGATTTTTAAATATGAAAAATTTAAAATATTCAATCCAACTTTTTAATCTAAATTTTTAGTTTGATTGGGCTAAAGGTCGAGATGGATTGTCCTAGACCAAAGGTCAAGACGGGTAAGCTGGATACAAGGTCAAACTAGGTTGGTCAGAGACTAAGGACGAGTCGAGTCGGTCTGGCTCAAGGACGAGACAGTCCTTACTGAAGGTCAACTAAAATTCGGCCCCATCTGAAATACGGCCTATTCAGCCCGACTAAAATTCAGCCTGTCGAAATTTGGTCGAATTTTGTTGAGTCGCCCTAACTGAAATTTGGTTGAATTTGGTCGAGTCTGCTCCGACAGAAATACAACTCCCTTCAGCTGAGTCGGCCTTGGCCGAATTACGGTTGAATTCGACTGAGTTGGCCTTGGTCGAAATACGGCTGAAGTCAACCAAGTTGGTCCCGATCGAAATTTGGTGGTATCGATTACGACCGAAATTCAGCCGAATTCGACCAAGTTGGTCATGTTGAAATATGGCAGAATTTGACCGATTAGGTCCGACCGAAATCAGGCGAATTCAACTTAGTTTTCTACGGTCAAAACTCAACTAAAACTTGGCCGAATTCGATCAAGTCGACCCTACCGAAATTCGATCTAGTCGACCTGGTCAAATTCCTTGGGTTGGTCCTTGCCAAAATTCGGACAAGTCAATCCTTACCAAAATTTGGCCTTATTCGACAGAGTTTACCCCAACTAAAATTCGATTAAATTTGCCTAAGTCGACCTTTCCCCAAATTTGGCCAAATTTTATCAAGTCGTACTCGACCAAAATTCAGCTTAGAATATTTTGACCCCAAATACAGTCACACTCTCCAAAGCAAGAATTTAACTCAAATCTCACAACACTCTATTACAAAAGTACAAGAAATAAGAATAAGAAAAGTCAAATACAAGTTTAAAGTGGGGGAAGAAACACCATGGACTTGGAGTCCACCAACACCCACACCCTAGGTTATCTTAGACGACGTGAAATTTTTGAAGACGTATTATTTTCATCAGTCTAACATCATGTAGCTACCATCATCCATGGCCAACCTTTGCACCACCAACTCCTACCGCGATCCATAACGCAAACCACTATGAACACAAGGAATAAGCATAAATATCTAGTTACCACACACTTCACTGCTGCAACCACGCCAGACATCCATAACTAGATATGCGACCACAAGTGCTTACCAAAATGCAACAGCCACGCAAAATCAACCCAGCACCACTACATCGCTGTCACCAGAGAAACCACAAAGAGAGAAAATATGAAAAACGAAGTAATTTTCATGCTTCATCACATGCCAACATAATCGGAAAAGATGAGAAAAATTGACCTTAATGTAAAAATAATCGAGAAGAAGTAGGCTTCTCACTAAACCACACACCATAAAGGAATAAAACGAAAGTTCTGAATAACGAAAATGACCTTGACATCGACAACATTGTTCATGCTGTGTTTTCTATTCATGCATTTTAAAAGAGAGTGAAAATCAAAGAGGTGTTAGGATTTTTTCTAAGACATTTATGTTTGATATTTTTCCACCAGATGTAAATTTCGTATTTTACATCTGATTCATTTAAGTCAAACATAAATTTCACTTTTTACATTTAGTAAAAAGGGCAAGATATAAAATTTGACAAATTATTTACAAAAATATCACCTCTTTTTCATGACTGATATCTTCTAGTTTGACATAATTCTAATTTGACATAAATGGAGTCTGATTGTATTAGTGCCTCCAAAAACTAGTCTATTCCCATCAAATTCTCTTCCACATATCACATAGCGATGAAGACTTAAATAATAATGGTCAAACTCAAAACGATGAGAAAATGATTAGTACCAAAATCACTAATCGTTGAGTTAGAAAAGTATTGATAGATGATCAATGTACTTTATTGGTTGACTTTTTGTTGACAACACTAACATTCAGATTACATCCCAGAGTCTTTATTTGGATTTGCTGGAAAAAATATTTAATACATCATACTAGTTTTGCGAGATAAAGTGTTTAATATGTTAATATAGTGAGCTCTTTTGGTATTAGTAAGGCACATGAGACTCTAATGATTTAATATATTGTAGCCCAATTAGAATAGTCTAATTGTATTTCTTTGCACATTACATGACAATGAAATTATTAGTAAAAACGATACCATCATCACTATTAAGATTAATCCTAAAAAGGCTACTCAAAACTTAAAATTAGCTCCTATACTTTGCTTAGTAGAACTAACACTAATAACTCAACTTAAACGAGTTCTTCATTAATAACAAGTGAGAAAAATTAACCTTTTGCAATATAACAATAGAATAACGTTGAGTAAATAATAATGACCTAGGACCTACCCACCAGCGAAGGATTTAACCTTAACTTCCATATTAAATTTGGAGAAAATAGGCCTCTTTTGATAAATCCATTATAATTTTTCAAAGAATACTCGCATTTTGTTTTATAAATTTAAAGTTTTTTCAAGTTATTCTTTTTAAGATTAATTATTAAAAACTAAATGATACTCAATTACTTCAACCATTAATAAAGTGAAAATAAAATAAATTTTTTTATTCTACAACTATTTTTTTGTTATTATATTAAAAATAAAATATCTTAATACTTATTATATTAAATTCAACCATTTACTCGTTATTTAATTAACTTTCAAGATTGATTAATTTATATTCCTAAATCCAACTAAACAACCATACTTCTTTTGTTACTCGGTCTGTTTGATTATTAATGGTCATATATAATAAAACTAGATTAAAATTTATTTATATTTGAAATCAATTTCATTTTTTTTTCTTATCATCGAATATGGAGTAGTATCGATGAACTTCATCACTATCTCCCTAACCCCTCTAAAACCCTCTCTCATGAATCATTGTCGTTAACCCTTTCTTCCATTCCGAATAAATTTTCTTCCGTACCCATGCCATTGATTCGCACTACTCCACGGCTTCCTTGTGCCATTTCCACACTCACCACACTTACCAATGCACCTCCATCATCATCTTCCACTCTTTCTGCTGCCACATTCGGTTCCCACCTTCTGCGTAAAATTCAGAACCCAATTATTGGGTTTTCGGCAACCAGGAATCGCTCGCGTGCTGCGGTGATCAGAGCCAAAGCAGGGGACGATTACTATTCCACCTTGAACGTTAGCCCCAGTGCTTCGCTGCAAGAAATCAAGGCCTCCTATCGCAAGCTGGCGCGCAAGGTTCCCACTTTTTCGCGTGTTTGCGTGCCAATTTTAATGGGTCGTGTTTGGTTTTGGGGAAAATGGAGCAAACGAGGGTAATTGGAATATGAGTTGTTATGTTTATGGGACATTCATGTCATAATTCAGCATATTTAGATGTTCTATTGATATTAATAGTTGTAATTTGAGATTTCTGAGTACTTGTATGAAAATGTGAGATACGTGATTTGGTGCATTCATAGTTACAGTAATATACAACTTAAGGCTGTATTTGTTATTATAAAGCCATGCATGAGGAATGCTAGTAATATACTCTCTAACACACTCTTTTATACACCTTCTATTAATAACGTTTTATTGGATAATTTTTTTTTGAAATTGCAAAATTATTAGTAAAGTTCATTGGATAAGAAGTGACACTTACAAAATTTTGTAATTATTCATTTCAGTCATTAACACAATTTGTTGTATGATGCAAGCATTTAACAAATCACACATGTGTCTTCATCCAACACCTTACACTTTTTGGGATTGCAGCTAATGTTGCTAGTATTTTTTAACAAACCATTTATTGTCTTCACGCAACAACTTGCCTTTTGGAGTATTGATTTATGACATGTTATTGGAGCTTCTATGTCCTTGTTGTCGAGAATTCAATTTTTGTTTCTTCATGAGCCTTGTATTGTCCCCACTTTAACCTCAAAGATCTCTTGTATTTGGGAACATGTTGGATATAAAAGGATCGATGTTACTTTACCAAACAGTTTAATCTTTTACAAGAATTATTTTTTGACTATTTCGTTTTTAATTTTTGGGATCAGTACCATCCAGATATGAACAAAAGCCCTGGGGCTGAGGAGAAGTTCAAAGAAATAAGTGCTGCATATGAGGTAATTCTTTCCCTAGAGTGACGCTTTTTCTATCATTGTAATACTAGCTCAGGCAGGTCATATTTTTAATTCATTAAGAAGCTTATTTTACATTCTTTTGCACTGTTAATTTTTTAATATCTGTCCTATTCTACTCTTTTATGATCTGAACATTGGCATTGTAATCTTTATCTGTCTGGGATACAGGACTGGATTACTGAAATTTATAGATACTACTTCAGGGACAATAACCGCATATGTATACTTTCATCTGTCCCTTTTTATTTTTGTGGTGACAAATTTTGCATATAGGTCCTATCAGATGACGAGAAAAGATCTTTATATGATCGTTTTGGCGAGTTAGGTCTTCAAGAAGAAAATGGAGGGTCAAGTGGTGCTCCAGGGGTGTGTGCATATTCATGTCTTTCACTTTTTGCAATCTCAATATGAACTTGTGACTCTTTTGATATGATGATATATTTATACAGAAGTAACGCATGTCCCCTTTTTCCTTTTCCATCTCATTACTTACTGTTGATGCCTGTAAATTGATCAGGTGGATCCTTTTGATTTATTCGATACATTCTTTGGTCGTTCTGATGGAATATTTAGAGATGGTGATGACGGGGGCATCAACTTCAATTTTGGTAACAAGAGAAACCGTAGTCATGATATTCGGTAACTATCCTCTCAATAAGTTGATTAATTTCTATGAATTAACTATATTTACTGGACTCATTATTAGTGAGAGTTTTGAAAATTTTGTTTGTTCTTATTGAGCATTCTCCTACCCAAAGGGATTTTTTCTTCCCTTCTGTATAATTAGAAGAATTTTATCTAGCAAAAGATAAGAGAACGGTCTGGAGAAGGATGAGGTGTTTTCCAGAATAATCTAATGTATCCCAGTGTCATAGAGCTCCTCACTACATGAAGAAATGGGAAAGGGACATTGTATGCAGCCATACCTTTTCATATGAAAAGATGTTTTTGGATTTGAACTTGCGACTAACTAGTCACGAAGGCACAAAATTACGGTTGCACCAAGGCTTGCATTGAGTTGTTGTCCAGAAAAAAAATCAAATAAAAAAAGGATAAAGAAGAACTAAAACAATGAATTTCTCAGATCTCTTGGAATGATAATAATAAAATACCTTGAGTCAAGCACCAAATAGCAGGCAGATGAAGTTATCTGCTGTACAGTGAACTTCCAAGAAAGCACTATACATCTACAGAGTTTACTTTTTACTGAAAGAATTCTAAATTTGATTATTGAAAAAGGCTTGCTAGCTGCAAGAGAAAAAACATGGTTACCCAGTAAGAGTAAGCACTGAACAGTCTTTGCCCTATTTTCCAAAACTCCAAAACATACACTATCAAACTGTTTTACTATTTCTCCAACTGGATTTTAGTATTGATCTTATTGTGTATCATAGGATTGGAGTTTTGTTAGCTTTTATTAAGGCCTGTAACTACAAAGAAATCACAAATTTCAGACATGGGTAAGACTCAGATTACAAATAATGTATGAAAAAAGAGAGTTACAGCCAAAGGATAGAAATTATCCAAATGTCCAACTGTTGAAGTGGAGAAAAGTTAACAGAAATAAAATAACTTGTGAAGGGAGTATTATTGTAATTAACAAATTATCAGTGAAAGTCTCTGGATGTTTAGTATAATGTATTATGAATTTAGAGCTTTCATAATTTGATTGATACATGAATACTCAGCAAATTATTAGAATCCTATGATTTAAGTAGAAATCACTTAAAAGAAAGAAGATAGTCAAAGTTTGTCTGCCCTAGAAGATACTGCCCCTGGAAGATATTGCACATGTTCCTGCCTGTAAAATGCCATCAAATATTACCTTCATTTGATTCCAACAAATGTGTGTAAAATTTGGCATTAACTTTATTTCGTTCTGTCGTGCAGATATGACCTTAATTTGAGCTTTGAAGAATCAATATTTGGAGCACAGAGGGAGATTGAAGTTTCCTGTTTTCAGACATGTGACACTTGTGATGGTACAGGAGCTAAATCAAAGAATTGCATTAAGCAATGCACAAATTGTGGTGGCAGAGGGGGAGAAATGAAAAGTCAGAGAACACCCTTTGGAATGATGTCTCAGGTAATTTAAATTAAATAGATTTAATTAGTGAGTGACCGTGTTGCCAATGATTTTTATATTACCTGAGACATAACATGGTGATATTTGTAACATGTGATATTCAGGTTTCTACCTGCTCTAAGTGTAGTGGCCTTGGTAAAATAATCACAGATCACTGTCGAAGGTGTGATGGCAGTGGTCAGGTGCAATCCAAACAAACAATCGAAGTGGACATTCCTGCTGGAGTCAATGATGGAGACACAATGCAAATTCAAGGACAAGGGAATTTTGATAAAAAGAGGTTAGAAGGATTCCTATGAATTTTTTACTTCCAACATTGTTTCAACTTCATTATACAGTGAGCTGTTGGGTGAATTCGACTTTGGTTAGTCAGTTCGATAAAAGGAAAATAGATTTGCAATAAAGACTGTGAAGCATCTACTTTATTATCATTCATTAAGTAAATGTGAAATTGTTTCTACATCTGGATGGTCAACTTGCCAACATGAAATGTGTAATTACTCTGTCCATATTCACAGTTTTAAGCAAACTCGCCAACTCATTTACATAAAGTCACAAGTGAATGACCCAAAGATCTCCTACAACCAATTTGATGAACTGTCCCATTTCATTCCTTTATTCTTAATTATCAATTTACTACTAGATTAACCTGATGTGCTGATACCATGATCTATTAAATGATGGATTACCTCAAAACCATTCCAGATTATCCTGTGTCTCAATAAAAAATGATATCACTTAATTTGAGACACGAGAAGTTACTTAAATAAAATTGAATCTCGTTTTCAAAAAAGTATTTATTTGCAACCTGGATGGGTGAGATTCACTGAGAGTTCAACCTATCTAACTTCTATTAATTTGGCACATTTTATTTCAGGCAAATTACTGGGGATCTTTTTGTTGTCTTGCATGTAGATGAAAAGCAAGGAATTTGGAGAGAGGGTCTTCATTTGTACTCAAAGATTAACATTGACTTCACAGATGCAATATTGGGGTCAGTTAAAAAGGTAATATCAATTAGCCACTCTGTGCTCGTAAAAAAAGTAAATTGTTGGGGTAAAATTGAGAATCGCATTGGTTTCGATAATTGTTATTTAGGGATTTTATGTTAATAGTGTTATTTAGAGATTTATTCTTCATTTTAAGGGATCTTTCCCCTACTTTAAGGATTGTAATAAGTTATTTTATTAGAGTTTTTATAGGCCTATGACATCCTTAGTCGTCTTTGGTTAGTTGGTTTGACATTGATTAACCCAGAATTTGGACATCGGGTGTAATTTAACTCCACTAAGTTTGCTTGTAAACTGAGGATTGTTGTGAGACTAAGCAAACCCATCAAGGTTGCAATTAAGGCAGGCTAAGAGTGACCATAGGTTCACTATTGTGGGACTTTTCCAAGACAATCCCTTCACACGTAGTATTATGGGCTTGGAGCGCAGCAATGTTGGGAGCCCAACGATAGATCTAATGTAGATTTCAATATCATCTTCGTGTTGTGCTCAGACCCTAACTTTCTCTACCAAATCAATTTATAAGACAAGAATTGCCCAGGTTTTATGTAAGTCATATCTCTAGTAAAAGTATCTCAAAGTAAATATATAGGATTATATGCCTTCCTATATGACTCATGTCAAGGCTAGTATTAATTATAGGTTTGTCATACTGGAATGTGTTTATCTATATGAATCTAAATAAATAGACAGATCTAAGTTAAGGTCTCTCAAACTCTTTTTCTGATATATTCTCTTTAAGTTGGTATCTAAGTGAGTTGATCCCACTTTGCCTATCTTGTCTGGCGACTAAGTGCTTTCTTTCTGCCACTACGTAATGTCTCTGACTGCCTCCGTTTTTCTCTGGTGATCACATGATCTGAAGCTCCTCTCTGAGCAATGCCCAGCCATGAAGACTGGTTCTCCCCAACATTGACTTAACTTGGTTAAATTCAACAAGATTAAAAACTCAGAGCTATTAGTTTTGACTGACCTTAGCTCATAATATGAATTAGAATACTAATTATGCACATAACTATTCAATAGTTGTATATGATACAAATTAAAATTGTTTTAGACCTAAATAGCCTACTCATAAGTGATAACTAAAGTTGGACTAATATTTGACGAAATATGGATCTTGACCCACTAAAGAAATCAATCAATGGGATTTCTCCAAATCAATGTTGAGGGTCATTGATCTGAATAAAATTATGGGAGATACATTTAATAAAAGACCTAATTAAGTATGATTATAGTACAACTTATGCATGCTTTTTGTTGATAGGTTACCTTGGCCAAGCAATTCTAATAATTTGTCATTGTAATCACTCCTTGAGAACAACAATTTGTCTTGAACAAATTTCCTAGAGTGATACGTAAATCTTAAGATTGTCCTTAGATGTGAGTGTTGATAGGATTAGTGACAAAACAGGTCATGGAGGATGGTACACTCAAGGAAGAGAGAATCCGAGAAGGAATATAATGAAGCCAATGGCATGAGTGGCTAAAGAAATAACTTGTCTTCTCTTCGGCAAATAGGACATTGAAAAAGAAACTTTGAGTAAGCCTTGAAAGAGTATGAGAAATAGGGAAGTGAAACATCCACTTTTGCATCTTGGGTATTAGATATTGGATGTGGATTTCACATTTTTTTTAATGTGTCTGATATAAGACAAAGTAGGAATAAAACATCGGCTAAAGGTAGAGTAGACCTATCCATGGGAAATAAAGTAGGACTTGTTTTAATGGTATAAACTTTATATTCTTGTTTGTCCTTCTCATGCGCACCATAGACAAATTATTAGAATTGTTCGCAGCCATGATAATCTATCAACAAAAGTTATGCAGATTCAAGTACAGTATTGTAATATTGTTTAATGAGGTCCTTAATTAAGTGTATATCTTGTTATTTTGACTCAAGTCAATGTTATTTGTGGAGAACAATCGGTAATTCTGTATCATTCATGTGGTTATGGACACAGATGGTCATGCTTTAGTAAAGTATTTATGGTGAGTTCCATTGAGAATGGAAACAGGTCAAGTTGTTAATGGCCTATGGCCCTGTACACTCCAAGCACACCGTGTTAAGCCTGGAGTTTTTCAAAAACCTACTTACTTTTGATCATTTAAAAAGTTTTTAAAGCCTAATGAGTCAACATATTTGATATTAATTTTTTATCTGTATTGTTTTGAAATTATGGACTTAGTTAATTTAAAAGTTTTAGTCGTTTACCTTACATGTAAGTTTAGTCTCATTAACCCATTTATAGGTAGGCTTACTCAGACCATACTATGAATAGGCTTGTAAATAATAGAACTTTAAGATAAGCCAAGCCTAGTCCATTTTCACCCTTAATTTACATTTGTTACTTAATATATTATGATCAATTAGGAGCCGATAATATTACTTTACCATTTTTAAGATGTGCTAATATACAAGTTTAATCATTCTGTAGTTCCTTTCAAGCTTAGTAAAGAGTTTAAATAATTGATAAATTAAGGAATATCCTGTCTTGTATTTGAAGGTTGTTTTTGCGTTAAACTTAGTACTTCAGGTAGGAACTAGTCTGTATGCATTTTCAAGAATAGTTCAGTGAAATTATTCATTACATTGAGGGATATCTTTAGGTTATGTGTCTTTGAAGGCTTTTTAACTTCAAACTGAGGTGACTTCAGGTTGAAACTGTTGAAGGTTTACGGGATCTTCAAATTCCTTCAGGGATTCAAACTGGTGACTCGGTGAAGTTGTCACGTTTGGGAGTTCCAGACATGAATAAACCATTTGTTCGAGGCAATCATTACTTCATTGTGAATGTTCTTATTCCAAAGGATATCAGGTCTGTATTTTTCTTAGCATTGTTTCTTATATCCCCTAAGAGAGAGTTCATCACAGATTATCTTGTTTAGAGTTTTGCATGTACTGGAAATTTCTGAGCTTTTGTTCTTCGATTGAGGTTGCCAAGAGCAGCAATTTTTAGTAACTATTTTATTTTCTTATCGATTAGAGGCCAAAACCTTTATCACACTTCTGTGGATTTCATATAACGTTTCTATTGGAGAACAAATTACTCCTTGTCTTATAATCCCAGTTTCCAGCACTTACAATAGACTGATCTGCTGTTTGCAATGATCATTCACTCATGAGAATATTGAGAACATATTACTTCACAGTCTATTGCCTACAAAACACATAATACTTGTATATGTATATTTATATTTTGCTTCTTGTAGTTATGATTTCCTTTTATCTTTAAATTGTGCTTGTACTAGTGGCACCGAACGTGCGCTTGTTGAGCAGTTAGCTTCACTAAGAGCTTCTAACAAAAGGGATTCACTGTCTTCGGGTGACAACGGTATTAGTTCTTTATAATCCAATACTTCTGAAATTAGAAATGTGCAACAGATTAAAATTATGCTGACAAGAAAAATTGTTCATCATTCTTTTTTAACTGTGCTTTCCAGGAATACCTAAAGGAAAGTTCAACGAATTCACTGAGAGGAGGGATCCAAGGGGTGATGGTTCAAGCAAAATAAAAAATGTTGACTCTCTATGGGGATCGATCAAGAACTTCTTAAGGTATATCCCAGTTGTGGTATATGTGCAAATGCCGATAGAACAATCATGAATAATTTCACATGAATGTTTAGAATTGGACTTTCGTAATTTATCTTAAACAAAGTAAGAAAACTACACTACCATCCTTCATGAATAACATAGGCAAGACTCTTACCAATCTTTTTATGTACAGTGGAAGACAGTCCGATGAAAGGTTTGCTTCAATTAGCATGGATACATCAGCATTAATACGGAGATATGGTGACCAAAATCCGTCTGTCCTTAATTTCTTTATTGTTCTTTTTGTTGTAACTTGGATTTTTGCCTTGAGAGCAAAGTCTAAGTACTCGATGCTTCAGAAAATATCTGAGTCCTTAAATAGAACACAGTGAAAAAAAATTAAAGGCATGCTTGGTTAGAAAAGTAGAAATTAGGGTTGGGAGTGGAAAGGTTTTTATTGTTCAGGCCTTGATGTTTGGTGGAAATATGTGAAAGTACAAAGTGGGGAAAATTTTAGTTTGAGCTTATTTTCAAACTACAAAAGACCAGAATTGAGAGTAGAGTGAGGATGAGTTCCACTACACAACACCCCAAACCATTGTTAGTAATTTTCTTCTGAAATTCTCTCATATGTATTTTTAGCTCTACTATACCCCTGAAAAATTCTGTTGGAGCCAGTACTGGTGATTTGAACTCACCTTTAGTAACCAGGGTGAATCATTAACGATCACTAATTTGCTAGAAAGTGGGGAAAAGAGTTAATAACTATGGGATTGCTTAGCATTGTTCTATATTATATTTGGATTTGGTAATTTCTTGTCAAGTTTTTAATCTAGTTTGTTCCCATTACTAACAATTTTTTTAATCAAAGCTGAATTTGTTGGCTGAAGGTTTAATGTGACGAAATTGTAAAATTTTTAGTTTGCATTCAGGAACTGCTGCACTAAATTGCGATGAAAGTGCTCCAATTCTCATTGTTTAAACATATTTATCATGATAATATGATTGAATCTGTTTTTTAGCTTTATCAAAGTGTCAATTATGTTTTCAGGAAATTTTCATCCTGATGTAAAACTAACTTTGTGCTTGGGTGCGCATTTATAAAGTTTATTGTGAATTAAGTTTTGTAGAATTGATTTTGAAGTTAAATGTTATTATATCTTTGTTTTTTTTTTTAATTTCTAAATTCATTAATCAAATGAGTTAAACTCTTTTCATGCGATGCACTACCTATTTATAGTCGTCTTAATTCAAAATTAACATTGAATTAAATCAATGTCGCTTTCCAAAATTAAACATATGAAAATTTGCGTAAAACCATGTTAATTAGTATTGCAGCAGTGTTGTTCTAAATATTTAATTAAAATTATAATAACTGATATTTCAAAACAACTTTGACCATTTAAATGAGAATCTAAACATGCAGTAAAAAAGTTGTCCATGGGTTCATTACTTCAATAAATGTTACCCAGGTTTCTTTTCAATATGGCACATAAATGTAATAACATCCCAATTTAGTAGAATAATTTTAATTTAAAGAATGCCTAATGTTTATAGTATAACATAGAGCACTGACATAAAGTATATTAGAATTAATTTTTTACAGATATTCTAAATTATACTGGAATGGAAGCTCAAAGACACAAACATAATGTCATGAGAAGAATTCAAACACATTAGATTAAATTGGCTGGAAATTTGCCCAAAGAGTAAGAAACTACAAAATAAAACTACACAAGAAGAAATGCTCAACAATGAGTAATAAAGGATCTAGGAAGCCTAACTACATCGCGGTCTCCCCGTCAACATCACGATCACCAAGAGTCTCCACATCTGCTCACACCAAGGATTTAGTGATCATCGCAAAAGGAAAAAGCCAAAGAAGAGAACAGACACAAAGAGAAAGGGTAAGCTAGAGTCAAATATTTAACATGTTATTGAGCAAACAAATTATAAAATATTTAACATGTTATTGAGCAAACAAATTATAAAACAGGTTATAGACAAGCAAAGCAACAAGCATGCAAAACATGTGAAAGCAAACAATTAAAAGACTTTCTAACTCAATATTCGGATTATACTCTTGATATAGAATTCTAAAAGAAGTATGCGCCTGTGCTGGCTTCTAAACTCTGCAGAGTCTAGACGCAAGGGGTTATCACCCAACCACACACAGGGTTAATCCTCTAATGTCTTGGGCCCAATATGTCCCAAGACTAGGATCTCCTGCCACTCTCACCACATGAATCGTTCTGCTCTATGTGAGCGTGAACGATTATTGAGTTCATGATACCTTCTTTTATCTAGACATCTCCTATATCAAGGTATACACTAACCACCATCACCAAGAGTTTTCCTTGAAACTCTTTTACCAATAATTTTCACATGCCATCTCAATCATTCAAGTCTCATGCCAATCCACCACCAATCAAACAAGTCATGTTTTCCATTTCATACTCAACATAACAAGATTTCATTTAATCTCATACTTTATAAATGCATACCAAGACATACATATATCACAAAATAGTATTCATCCCAAATAAATGAGTGCCAACATTTAAGTACCTGCAATTCCATACAATCAAGCACAACACACAACCATAATTCTTACACCAAAATTCCTAAGAAAATTAATTATCACAAAACCAAAATCATTGCAGTAATGTGTGACACATTTCTCAAGCTACAAACATCTAATCGACGATCCAACCGGTCAAACCATAAAATAGCATGTTATGAACCAAATGTCAAAATTTGAGCTCAATCCAACGGCTAATGAGTCGGGAAAGTCAATTTTACTAAAATTGCGCATATCAGAAAAATACATAGTCGCCCAGCGACTGTGCGACGCATCAGAATATGAGGAATGACGTCAAAAATCACAGTTTCATTAATATTTGAACCCCTAACTCAGAAATATACCAAAACTAACGTTTTCCAATCATTTAAGCATAAAACGAAAACAAACCACATATTTCAAAAACGCGAAAAAGAACCTAGCTTCCCTTACCTTTTTAAGCTGAAAGCTACGAATATGATGTTTAGTAGATGAGCAACAGTAACCAAGTAGCTTAGGAAGCTGAAAACAGAAGTATAAAGGGACAAAAAAATGAGACCAAGGTCAAGACTTAGGTGAAACCAAAGCTTATGAGTTAAAAGACGAAGTGAAATAAAGACTGAGGGGATTACTTACTTGGAAGGAACTCGTAACTTAGCCCATAGAGAATGCTTGCTAAAAACCCTAGCAGAGCACTTTGGTGGAGAAAAGAGAGGGAGAGAGAACTGATTTTTGGAAATGAGACCGAATGAAAGGGGTTAGGAGCTGGAAAAAGGGTATTGAGTCCCCCTAATGGGCTGGCCTTAGGTCCACGAAAAGGCCAGGCCCAAATCACTTATTAAACTGAAAAAAAAAATGGGACTTACAAATGTTGGCCTTAGGTCTACATTCTACTGTCTAAATAAAATTAAAAAAATATGTAAAATATAAATTAAATTTTAATTGAATTAAATTTAATATAATATAATTTTAATTTTTTACAAGTAATAAATATAATCTGTGTATAAACAAATATTAAATTATTTCTAAGATTTTATCTGTGCATATATGAATGAAGGTGAGTATTTTTGTCATTTTTACGTGTCTAGAACTCTATTGTGCAGATAATGATTTGGCATGTACTACGTATTAACTTTCATTTAAATAAAGCTGCATCTGAACCTCTCCAACACATAAGTGGTTAGTATTGTAGTACCCTCTCTGCATTTAACAGTGTAGCATCAACAATTACATAACCTGAAAAAATTTATTTGCTAATGCAAACCCAGGATTCTTAAATATCCATCAATATTTGTCTTCTAAATCAAGCTACACAAGTAACATGAACAACTCATCAAAGCACCAAGTACATAGCTGGCAAAATAATGGTTTGAACAAATCCTGATGCAAAACTTTCCCATCTCAACTGAGATAAGACAGAGTGCCAAAACCCCTTTACCTTATTTATTCACTCAAAAGCTATTTAACTTTGTCACTTCCAATCATTACCAACTTTCACAATTACCATTTTTTTAAGCATTAGTGGTGGTGGTTGTGCTAAGCTACTCTCCTTTTTCTTCCTCTTTCTCATTTGTAAATGTAAGTCACTTCTCAGTTATATTTTATATGACCTAGCAAGTTCATCACACAGTTTTTTTTTTTAAATATGTATTTGTTTTCTCAAGTTTCAGTATAATTTGGAATTAGTTCATCTTCAAAATTTTTGACCAATTTAGTCTTTCATCTATAAAAATGCATAAATTAGTCTTTTTAACCAAATTTTGTTAAGTTTGTCTGACGTTTTAAGCACATTTCATGATAGTATTTGAATTGTTTACACCGTTTGACATATTTTCGTTTCAATATTAACTCAAATATTATCATCAAATGCGTTTAAAATGTCAAATAAACTTAATAAAATTTGGTAACAAAGACTAAATTCACGTATTTTTAAATATGAAGAACAAAATTGATATAAAATTTAAAAAAAAAATTAATTCTAAAATTTACTAAAACTTGACGGATAAAAACATATTTAACTTTTTTATTTTTTATGGATACTCCAATTCCACAAGATCACGTTCAGAAACATTCTGCTCCATTTTTTTTTATCTATCTTCAGGAAATCCAATGGAATCATATTTTGCAGTAGGGTTTCAACATTTCATCTAAGTTGTAGTTGAAATTAGAAACCGGTTTAATGATTCAAAATCCAAAATATGCAAAATCGCTTTAATAATTCAACCACCTCAGAACCTATGGTTTCTGTTTCTCAAATAAAAAACCGTAGTTGTCAATTCCTTTATGTCGCTAAAGTCAAGTTGTACGACTTAAAATTATTTCAAATTGTGCAAATAATTAAAGAACTTTGAATCTAATTGTTCATACTCTTCCAACTTACATTTACTTTTATGTGTATTATCAATTCGCTGATAACATCATAATCCACACCCTTTGTCATTTCTCCAACAAAATTAGTCTTTAAAATTTTAGTATTTCGTAAGAACTAATATTCAATAATCTTTTCTGCATTATTTTATTACAAATCGGTAGATTTATCCAATAGCAATTTTTCCATCTTTTAAAAAAAATTGCATGCATAAGTAACTATTATTTATGACGTTTAGTTGAATCAGACTGCATTAAAATGAAAACCCCCACTGAATGCTTCATTGTTAAAAGTGTTACTTTAAAATGTAACTATAATTGAGAAACCAGTCCTATGCAACTACTTAAGGTTAGATTAGATTCAGATATCTAAGTTCAAATTTGGAAATACGTTTAAACATATTTTTAAAAATTGTATCTTTTATTCTAAAGCATATTTTTGCAAGAATTTCAGTTGTAATCTAAACATATCTTAAACTTTGAAGAAAATTTAATCCTGATTATCATTATCTGTTTTGTTTAAGCGATTCACTGTATACATTTTAATATTATGACTTGCAATATTTACAATGATTAATGAATAACAAAATAAACTGGAAGAGTTACATTTAATGAAGTTGCCAAGATTGAATCCTTCAATAATGGACCAAGCTATACAAATATGTTTAACATTTTATATGATATATGTTTTTTATATATGATTATTTGATATTTCTGTATGAATAATAAAAATTCTCGAAAATATTTTCATGGCGTTTTGCTTCCTTCATTCTGTATGGCCCTATGGCAGGCTGTTGAGTAATCATGATGTTCACCACCTTTTCTTATGCTTTCAATTCCCAAGTCTAAATGTACATTTTTTATTTACAATTTTTTATGTATATGAAAGTTTTTTTTATATTTTATTTATTTATTTTGTAATAAATTTTTATATAATAATAAATAATTGATAGGCTTTGGTTGTGACAGCTTAGCGGAGATGTCAATAATTCATATAAAGAATGACTTTGTTTAAACTCTTCGAAGATTTAAAATAAAGGTAATGATATTTTGACTCATTTTTTTTATCCACTTTTAACCCATTATTTCAATTACCTTTAGATCATCACATCATACCACTAAAAAAAAATCAAAATAGATAATTAAACAGTGATTAGAAAGTAGATTAAAAGTGAGTCAAAATATCATTATCTTTGAAATAAAGTATCCTTTTTATTTCACTGGTTAATGAGATGTGATTGACTATTTGATGTCCATGCTAATCACACAAGAAAAGGAATTAAAATAAATTACCATTAATTTCATGCCATACATTTTTTTTTCTCATTTAATTGTGTGATTTTTTTTGCATAAATATCATTTACCTTAATTATATGGTGGTTAGTGATGTTTAGTTTAAAACTTGTTCAAGTGTACTCTAACATGAAGAGAACAAAAAACATTTGGTAAGTAAAAAAAAAAAAAAATATAATCAAAAGCACGTCAAGAAAAAAACTAGGGTTCCAACTTTCAAAAGTCTAACAAAACTCCATTTTCATGCTTTCAAAATAAAGACACTAATATTTTGATATCACATCTTCTTTATTACCATTTGATACTACTTTTCAATACTATTCGTTCTTTTTTTTTTAAATTATAAAAGTTAACTTTTATTAAAACTATTTTATTCTCATAAAAATTATTTCCTAACTTTTATTTTTCATCGCAATGTGTACATGTTAGCAACCTCAATGGACCACACTTTGGTTTTTAGCAAACCACATTCTTCTCCGTAATAAGAGTAAGTAATAGTGGAAGTGTTAGTTTTCTTGTTTTACAATCAACATATCCTACTTAACATCCACCAAATTCAATTATTGTTTCAAAATCCTACAACTAGCCATAAATCTTTGAGTGATTAAGAAGACATTCATCAATGCTTTCTTATGATCAACCACCATACCCTATTTGAGGTTTTTCCTAGCAAAATTAGCTTCACATACATAACAAACTTCTCTTTATATGGCACAAGAAAACATAGGAGTTGGAAAAGTAGGTCTATTGGTCTTCACATGGGTAACCAAATTGGAAAGTGTTTATTATATACAAAACTAACCTAATTCACTACCTATGTCTTGTGTTCATGTTTCTATGTGGTTGTGGACACTAATGAAGCTGTGCCATCATCAAACCCTCAAGAAAAATGTGTGCACAAAAATCACACCAACACTTTCCATTCTATTATAGTTTAATTTTTATTTTTATTTTTTCTTGTTTAGATTGTTTAGTTTTAGATTTTAGTGTAGGTTAGATTGTTTTCCATTTTCTATTCTCATTGTCCATTTACTTTCCAAAGCTGAAACTGTGAAATGGAAGTTACTTAAGTTACTTATTGATGGTCCTACATCTATATTCTTCTTCTTTTATTATCATGACTTGTCAATTATTTATTAGGTTGGATCTATAAAGTCTACAATCATCAACTGTGAGAGTAAAATTTTCACCAACTTACCATTTGAGAAGAAAGAATTATAACGTTACGTGGGACTTATAAGTCACAACCAACATGAAAATCAAAGTTACTCTTTTGATGAAAAGTTTGTGTAAAGAGGATCAAAGTATGTTGTATGTTGTATAAAGAGATCGAATTGGTTATATAATAATTTGTTAATAATGTTCTTGTTGATGGATCTTGTGAGGAAGATTTATGAGGAAGAAACAATATTATTGAAACATTAATTTAGATAAGAGATTGACGTTATTTTTAATCCAGAATCTTAATGAGTTTTTGGACTTTTTTTTCCTTATATGTTACTCAAAATTGATTTTTTTCTTTGAGAAAAACATTTTAAATTCGAGTACTTCTTTGATCGTGTCATCATTTATATTACACATTTTTCTCATTTTTTATTGAGAAAATTTTCGATATAGAGACTCGTTTGAGCTAGTCACTAAGTCGACTATCCATTAACTTTAATACAATTGATGAATATTTTAATAGATGATTAAGTGAGAGAGATAACACCAATGAAACATCTCTTTTTCCACATAAGAGATTCACACTAAATCTTTAAGACTTCTGCATTTTAAATCTTTTTTCTTATTGTTCAACTTTTTCATCTCTACTCGGTGTGAGATTCAGTCTCAAATTTGAATATTTAACACTTGTTTTGCATTTTTTGATAATTATAAATATTTCTTAATATTATTCTCATTGTAAAATCTTGTAAAGAGAGAATTAGTGTTTGATTTTGTAATATATTGTTTTATGTTTTTATTATTAGTTTCTTTGATATTTATGTTCACGTGGGTGATTTTATTTTGCATGACCAAATAATGCTACATGTGACATTTTATCGAAACAAGTCATGATTAATATTGTTTTTTGTTTTTCATTCTTAAAGATTGCGTTTGGAATATGAAACCAATGTTTGAACCAATTCTTCTTTATACATATATTACTTTAATGTATATTAACATACTTAACTAACTAACTCCATTATATATCTAGTCAAGTAAATTAATAATCTATAAAATTTAAACTTCCAAGTTGTGAATTTTTAACTATCTAATATCAACTTATAAAATTAAGGCCAACTTCTAAATTTTAATTTTGAATATTGGATAAACTAATTATGACAAAAAATAAATAATGTAGAATAGCTAATAAAACAGAGTACACACAACATGGGATACCTGAAAAAAATTGCTGTTGTCTGTTGGTATGACATCATCTTATTTTGTACCTTCTTCACAAAATCAAATATATAACAATATTTTAATATTAAAACTCATACTTATTACCAAATAAATTGATAATATTAAAAATCAAATATTTCAATATTAAAACTCAAAAAATTAATTGATAACATAAAAAAATTAATTGATAATACATTACATTATTCTTTTTTATCTAAATAAAAAAAATCTATGATTTTCTTTACTACTACATAAAAGAATGACTCAAATATAAAACAAAACAAAAAAATCATATTATAAATAGTAAATTAAGCACATATTAAAACTCGTACTATGATGTTTTTTTAGTATACTATAGATACGACCAATCGCATTTCTTAAAAAAAAAATTAATGATATTTTACTTTTTTTAATTAGTTTTTTCATTAAAATCTCATATGGAGAATGAGAAATATTCCGTTCGAAAATTAAAAGAAAAAATGGCATCACTCACTTTACTGTGCAGGTAGGGTTTCTTTTTGACAGCCTGACTCAACACACAACATTGAACATCATCGTTTAATAAATTATTTATTCTTTATTCTTTCTACAAGCATTTGATATATATTATAAGAATTTAGTTTTGTTAAATTATTATTAATATAAAACTTTGTTGTTAACTAATTAAAAATAATCATGACTAGAATTACAAAAAAATAATTATAAAAGCCTATAATTTTTCATATATGTCAATTCTTCAAAACGGGATAAAAAATATATCCTAATATAATTTTTAACATATTTATCATAAAAAAGTATTCATATTATCACCTACGTTAATCACAATATATAAACTATTTAATAAGTTTGACCCAGTTCAAGTTTTCAATTCTTCATTCATTCTGTTTTCTTTAATCTAATTATATTATTTATTTTCAAAATATTTAAAGGTAAAGATATCACTTTTTCCTTAAAAGTTTTTTACTCTCTTGGTATAAGTTATACAAAAAGAAGTTTATGAAATAACACAAGAATCACCCAATCAGAAAAGAGGGTGTTTTAATGGAAGGTTTTCTGCATTAATTAATTATCATAGTACATGAAAGGTATCTGTTTCCTAAGTTCCTAACATATTCTAATTAAACTCTATGTTTAATCTATAAATTTTTTGAGAAACATGTAAATAATAGTTAGTAGTTTTATATTATCATATATTCATACACTCACATTTGAAGACTGATATGTGTGAAATCAAATACAAAAAGTGAGTATCAATGCACATTTTCTTTCTTCTTCTTACCAACTTTCTTTCTCTCACTGCATCATCAATCAAACACCAATGCACAAACCTTGTTATTCACACGTTAACGTTATTTTTATGTCTCTAAAATCAAAACACACACACCAGAAAAACACAACTACTTAGGAGTGTCTGAATTCTCAAACCAAAAACACTTGACAACAATGCAACATTCTCACAAACTTTTTCCCACCATTCTCTTTCTCTTTTTCTTCTTCCCTTCAACATTCTCCGACCTCTCGTCGGAGCGCGCGGCGCTCCTCGCCCTGCGCTCCGCCGTGCGCGGCCGTACGCTGCTCTGGAACACCACCTTCCGCTCGCCCTGCGTCTGGCCCGGCGTCCAATGCGATGCTGCCAATGCCACCGTGGTGGAGCTTCACCTCCCCGCCGTCGCTCTCTCCGGCGAGCTTCCCGACGGTGTGTTCCCGGAGCTCCCCAACCTCCACACCCTCAGCCTCCGCGTCAACTCCCTCTCCGGCGCCCTCCCCGCCGACCTTGCTTCCTGCACCACCCTCCGCAACCTATTCCTCCAACAGAACCACTTCACCGGAGAAGTGCCGGCGTTTCTCTCCGGCATGACTGGCCTCGTCCGGCTCAATTTGGCCTCCAACAACTTTTCCGGCCCATTTCCGGCCCGGTTCGGGAACCTCACCCGGTTGAGGACCCTTCTCCTTGAGAACAATCGGCTCACCGGTTCGTTACCCGGTTTGGAAGAACTGGGTGAATTGGCTCAGTTTAATGTCTCTTACAACATGTTAAACGGTTCTGTTCCTAAAAAGTTGCAGACTTTTGATAAAGATTCGTTTTTGGGCAATACCCTTTGTGGGAAGCCACTTGGGATTTGTCCCTGGGATGATGGTGGTGCAAATGGGAGTTCAAATTCAAGTGGGGTTGGAGGAGGTGGAGGGAGTGTGATTGGAGGGGAAAAGAAGAAGGGGAAGAAGCTTTCTGGGGGTGCAATTGCAGGGATTGTTGTTGGGTGCGTCGTGGCTCTTTTGTTAGTTGTGTTTGCTTTGATTCTTTTGTGTAGAAGTGGGAAAAAGACTAGGAGTGTTGATAATGTTAGCAACGTGGTGGTGTTGAAGGAGGAGCCTCAACAGCATGGGGAGGTGGGAATTGAGGGTGGTAATGTGGAGAGTGGTGGTGGGGGTGGGGATTCGGTGGCGGCGTCGGCGGCGGCGGCGGTCGCGGCAGTGGGTGGTGGAAGTGGTGGAGAGAAGAAGTTGGTGTTTTATGGAAATAAGGTGAAAGTGTTTGATTTGGAGGATTTGCTGAGGGCTTCTGCAGAGGTGTTGGGAAAAGGAACTTTTGGGACCACTTATAAGGCTGTTTTAGAGGATGGGCCTGTGGTGGCTGTGAAGAGGCTGAGGGATGTGACGGTTTCGGAGAAGGAGTTTAAGGAGAAGATTGATGGGGTTGGAGTGATGGACCATCAGAATTTGGTGCCTCTCAGGGCTTACTATTATAGCAGGGATGAGAAACTTCTTGTTCATGATTACATGCCAATGGGAAGCCTATCTGCAATTTTGCATGGTGAGTTCAGCCTCACTTTAGTTTCATAACTCCATTTTCTTGTTATTAACATGCACATGATTCGGTTGTGTTTTGAATTTTTGTGGTTGTGATTTCATGTTTTCTTTGCTGTTTTTGGTATTTTTCTGTAGAACGATTTCTGCAATTTGCGTTACTGTGTTCCGTTTTGGAGAATGCATAATTGACAATGGAAGAGGAAAAGAGAGTGCACGTACTAGCACTCTTTAGGAATCATAATTTGTTTATATTGCATCTCCTCTTACAGTTCATCTTAGTTTGTGGCTTTGGCCATATCTGGACATTACATAGTAGAAGTGTAACCAAATTTGTATGTTGGCATCAGCTTTTAAACTCCTACATTAATATCTTTTTCGTAAACTATGATGTACCGATACTTCAATTTGTATCACATATCCAATATACATATCATATCTGTGTTATATATATATATATATATCATATCCTATATACATATCATATTTGTGTATCATATCATATTTGTGTATCATGGTGTGTGCCATGTCATTGATTGGCATGAACACTAGCAAAAAAGATTGAAGTTGATGTATTATGTTTATGATCACAGGAAACAAAGGAGCTGGTAGGACACCATTGAATTGGGAAATGAGATCAGACATTGCATTAGGAGCTGCTCGTGGCATCGAGTACCTACATTCACAAGGGCCTAGTGTTTCTCATGGAAACATAAAGTCCTCCAACATCCTCCTAACCAAATCCTATGATGCCAGGGTGTCTGATTTTGGGCTTGCACACCTTGTCGGCCCCTCATCCACACCCAACAGGGTGGCCGGCGGCTACCGTGCCCCCGAAGTAACCGATCCCCGCCGGGTTTCTCAGAAGGCCGATGTGTACAGTTTTGGAGTGTTGCTGTTGGAACTTCTGACCGGAAAGGCTCCAACTCATGCCCTCTTGAATGAGGAAGGAGTGGACCTTCCAAGATGGGTCCAATCAGTGGTTAGAGAGGAATGGAGTTCAGAAGTGTTTGATATTGAACTCCTAAGGTATCACAATTCTGAAGAGGAAATGGTTCAGTTGTTGCAACTTGCAGTGGATTGTGTAGTTCCATACCCTGATAACCGCCCTTCAATGTCTCAAGTGAGACTACGCATGGAAGAGTTTCGTAGGTCTGGTGCCATGAAAGAGGGTACTCAAGACCAAATCCAACAACCTCATTTCATCGATGATGATATACAAGATGTATCATCATCTAGATGAGTTTGTGTAAAGGATCTTCTTGTCTTTGTCTTTGCCTTTGTCATGTGCTTATGTTGTATTTTCTTAAGACAAAACTTTACGAGTTCTTTTGGCCACTTTTGGTGTTATTTTGCTATCAGAATTGAAGTTTTATGTCACTAATTGACATAATAAAGGTTTGCAAATTGCAATAAACATGGACATTGATCACTGAAATGAAACTTCAATTCTGACAGAAGAAGAATATCATCAAAAGTAGCAGAGGAACTTCATCTAAGTTTTCTGATTTTTTTTCTTTTTCTTGAGTTCATCTAATTTTCTTCCAATCTCAATTGTAGTATCTACTCTAGCATGAGGGAGTGAGATATCTATTCCATTAGTTATTGGCGGTGGATTCTGGTTGATGTAATTATTAACTTTGCTTTTAACATTGGCTTTTTTTTTGTTTTTGTGACACTGTGATCATATGGTCGCTTTCATGGTTGGTTGTAATGTCCTATAGGTGGCATGTAGTAGCATGTCTTGAAATGTAGTGGCCCCACCTTGTAAAGACAATATGGATGATTTATACCTAGAACCAACTTTGATTAACTCTTCATTCGGTTCATACGTGAATTAAGGGGTGACCTCATTCACCACTTTTCAAAATATCAATCTCATGTCACACCAATTCCTTAATCGTAGTGTTTCCTAATTAGTCTTTTATACCTTTTTTACCAAGTTTTGTTTCTATGAATTGTCTGTAATTGTTTTAATATTTTAATCAATAGACATAACTTTTAAAAGTCAAGAAAATAAATATATATAAAAGATACATGTTAATTATGTTTTAGTCTTTAAATTATATATGTTTTTAGTCTCTAAATTATAATTTAATTTTGGTTTTAGTTTTCGTCTATATCTTAAACTTTGATATGGTAGATCCGTATATTTAAAAAATACATAGATGCAGTCATTTTTGTCCACCGTTGTTAATTATTTTTTGGTTAAATATGTTTTTGGTCCCTCAAGTTTCAGTAAAATTTGGAATTAGTCTCTCCTCAAAACTTTGGACTAATTTAGTACTTCATCTTCAAAAATACATGAATTTAGTCTTTTTAACAAAATTTTGTTAAGTTTATCTGACGTTTCAAGCGCATTTCATGATAGTATTTGAATTGTTTACACCGTTTGACATATTTTCGCTTCAATGTTAACTCAAATATTATCATAAAATGTTTTTAAAATATCAAATAAACTTCACAAAATTTGGTAAGAATGATTAAATCTACGCATTTCTAAATAAAAATGACTAAATTGGTATAAACTTTTAAAAATAGACTAATTCCAAAATTCACTTAAACGTGAGAAATAAAAATATATTTAACCCATTATTTTTTTACGTAACAAATGATAAATCATGTTTGATGCAATCCAAAAGTTATTTTTTGTCAAAATCTTAAAAGATTAGTATGACTCGTTTGTAACGTCAAAAAACAATTAATACTGTTAAACGAAAAAGATTATTTTTATGCATTTCTTAAGTATGAAAACCTAATATAATCAATTTGAAATAAGAACGAAAATCAAAATATGTAAAAGTTATACATACTATTACACTCTTGTCCCGGGCATAAAATTGATGTTCTTCCATAAAATAGAATATTAACAAAAACATCTTTTAACTCAAGCTTGATGCTGAAGGCTTGCAGGTATAAACTGTCAAAAGGTGTCATTTGATTTGTAAGGTCAAACAGCTTTGGCCATGTGTAAAAAGTTTGATATGATATGATATGATATAATGCTTTATACAGATAATTCAATTATATATAAAAACCATAGGAATAAGGTTTTAAGCATTAATGCCTACTTTGACTAATTCAACATGATTTTCAGCAATAGCCTATTTTGATTCTCAAGAAAATGTAAACCTTTTTATAGTGTGTATTAAAATGTCAGCTAGATTTGTCCCCCATAGAATCAAATTTTGGTATTATTAGCAAGAGTTAAATTAAGCTTGAGCTTTCTCATCCATGATGTAAAATTTAGAACTTAAACATCAAATCAAACATTAGCAATGTGTGGCAGTTGAAACAATTTTTGGTCATGTGAGTACATATAGGCCAAGCTGAAAAGGTTCATATAACTAAGGTGATGTATTTGTGAATGTGATTATAATTGTGACTTTATGGTGGACCAGAAAATAGAGTACACACACATAGTGGATGGGGCAGTGCAGTTTTTTAAAGTGACCCTTCTTGAGATAGTGGTCCTACATGGCTACTGCTACTTCATAGTGGTTCATGATCATAGTTTGTTGGTATTCATTGATCTACTACACCCTCTTTCATATTCTAATTTTGTTAATACTTTGAGGGACTCCATATAGGTAAGGTTGAAAGTAAACAGTGCTATCTTTTACCAATTCATTTTATGTTAAACCCGAAATCCTAAACATAAGAATTTCTTGTGTTCAACTTAATTTTTGCATCACATTGTTAAACATGGATGCATAGTTTTTCTTCTGCAACAATTTTTTTTCTAATTCACATCAAAATATGTGAAAATGTATTAAGGGTTTTGGACGAGCCAGACACTCTAGTTATGATTGTTAAAAAGGAAAAAAAAATTGAATGATAAAGTGAAACGATTGAAATGCCATGTTACTACAACATGGGATGCTCCTGTCTCTTTGGCTATTGTTGTCCTATTATCTGCAATCTCTTTCAAAATTTGTGGCATTTATAGTAACCACAGGGAGACATAAAGCATTGGTATAGTTGTAACAAAAAAAATCACTCAAAAAGTCAACTCTGGAGAGTAAATACAGTATTAAATTTATGTCTACTTTGATCAATAACTGAAAGATTATGATGAATGAAAATGTTATCTCTGGAAAAGAAAAAAAGAAATAGTTGAAAAGTGAAAAAAATCTTGTAGTATGAAAGAACTTTTCCTAGTATTCATTAGAGAGAAAAAAAAAAATCTTTGATAAGTTAAAATTATAATTTATGTACTTAATTTATAGGAGAAGTTGAATGGAACAATATTAATAACATTTAGATAAATAATTTAATTTTAATTTAGACAAAAACTCAGTTTATTTTATATCCTTGTATTCTTCTTCTGTAAGTGTTTATGGAAAAATGATTTCAACTTAACCTTAATTTTATAACTTTGCCAAGAAAGAAAGGAGCTTTTATCAATACATGAAACATGAGATCGGAATAAAATTTAGGAAACAGTAGTCAATTTTGCCCAGTTAAGTTTCGGCACAATTAAATAGGTACATTTCTTAATTTGAGCATTTCTACATGAATTGTCTGGATCTTATTTCACAACCTAACATCCAAATTATATTTGATTTTAAATTATAATGCATTATAATAGAAATTAGATTTGTCTGTATAGCTAAAAAATGTCTTGTTACGTTATTATATTTCATTTTAATCGAAAAAATGTATATTTTTTTTTAAAATGAATAAAAAAATGTATTCAAGAATACTACTTTCATTCTTCATGAAATAACTCGTGCAAATCAAATCACTATCGCCTGAAATAAATGAGTGGGGTTGAAAGCAATGTTTCCGGCGATAGATTAATAAAACCAGCAGAACTAAAGGGAGGGAACAAGTAAATGACGTTAAATTAAACATCGTTTGATGATAGCTATGGTAAACAAAAAAAAAATTGTGAAAATGCTCGAAGGGAGGGGGTTAAGAAGAGTTCACAGCAGCATCAAGTATATAATATAACAGTGGTTTGTCTGAACAAAAAGGATGTGTTCTCATTGCCATCGCAGAACAATTTGAGCAACTGTGATATGCATTTTTAAATTTACAGTTCTCAATTCGTACACAATAAACGGTAAAAAACTGAAACCACCCACTGTTGCCCTGTAACCTAACAAGCAAAGAGTACATCCTGAACCACTTTGAACCTCTAAATCTGCAAAATCCAGCAATACAAACTGTGAGCAAGAAAACAATGAAGCCATGACGAATGGGTAAATTATGCGACAGAATCATACATGTACAATGTATACAAACGATAAAGGTGCTTGTGCCCCCAAAATTGCTTGGATCATAGGTCGAAAACCAAATTCTGGACTTTGACAGAGGATAATTAATACATACAGCTATGCACTAGAATTCGTTGGCGGGTCGTCTTTCCATCCTTTAGTGAGATCATAGTTGATAGAAGCAAGCTGGGAGAGATTCTGAAAACACCAAGGAAACATTCGCGTATAAGAGAATATTTGGTCAAGAATGGGAAAGTAAAGCATAAGACCAAGAAGAAAACTATCAAACTAAATATTAACAGAAGGCAAAGTTTAACATATAAGGCTACTTATAAAGAGTATAGTAAGCTCAGAGAATCCATTTTAACACATTAAATCCCACTGTAGGTGACAAGAAAACAAAGGAAATATCAGGCATAATCCATTCAAGTTAATTCTAATTGTATACTCATAGATTTCAAAGAAATGAATATAATTTGAGGGATTACCTTGAAGGAGAAATTACTGAAAGAGTAATTGACAGATGTGCCAGAATCAAACTCAGCAAGACCACCACATTCATCTCCCTGTTATCAAGAGGGAGTTAGTCCATTATACTTTAAATTGATTTCAGTAAGTATTTTACGTTTAGCAATGCCTACTACTTGTAATACCACTTCATCTTGGCGATTGCTCAAGCAACTACTGCTGCCACTTAAGCTATCAGCATCACTAGAATCCTCGACATCACTGGCTGGATATACAAGGCCATCAGAAGTATTCCATGAGTAGCGACTAGTGAAGTAACTGGTATCTAGAGCGCTCTCAGAAGCAGGAACAAATGCAGCCTACAAAACCAACAGAAGCAGTACGTTGGGCATCAAGAGAGTGGCAGAAAAATTAACAATTAAGATCTCGCTTGGGTAAACTATTACATACTTTCTGCCTGGCAAGTGTGTCCCAGTTTATATCCTTGAAGAAAACATGTTGCTTTACCTGGATCATTAAAATCAGTTTAACATTTGAGCAGAAAAAATAAATTATACAAAAGGATAAAAAAAATTCTATATTGTATGAGAAATTACATCACCTCTGATGCTCCTTTTGATCCCAGTCTTTGATTAGGATCTTCTGTCAATAATCTGAAAATTAATAATGTCAGGAACTAAATGAAAAACATTCAGCTATTTTAGATGTGAGTGCTTAACAAAGAATAATACCCAATAAGAAAGCTTGTTATCACAAAAAAGTACTAAAAAAACAACATATAATATACCGATCAATAAGATCCTGTGCTTCGGGACTCATCTCTGCAGGAACTGAAGGCCAAGGTATCTTACGATTAAGAATATTATCAAATATAGTCTACAAACACAAAAATAACATCATGTCAGAGAACTCAAATCATATAAAGGCAAAACTGACATGAAAAGAAACTTAAAAACCATCTAAAAAATTTATCATACAAAGAAGCAAGATATAAACCTGAGGATGCTCAGCATTGAAGGGTGGAATACCAACAAGCAACTCAAATAAAATGACCCCAACAGACCACCAATCGGCAGTATACGCTGTAAAATTTGCACAAGTTATGTTCCAAAAGTAAATGCTATGAGTATTCATCGTATATATAAAGTAGAATAGAATCATTCTCCAATGATCAAAACATTTATCATTCAACTACATAATTTCACTATAAAGAATAGCAATCACTTTGTGATATTTTCAGCATTGTTAAGAATTTAATTCTACACATACGGGAAATCATATTTTCTCTAAACTGCCCAAATAATGACAAAAGTCAAATTTATATATATTAAGAGATAGGGGAAAACAGAAATGAAACCACCTTAAACATAAAAATGGGACAATACAAACCATGTCCAGTTCCCAAAAGTATCTCTGGGGCTAAGTAATCAGGCGTGCCCACTGCAGAGCGTTTCTTCCTCCTTTCCCATTGATCCTCAGATGTAAATACATCAGTCTCATCCTCTTCAAGTAGGGATGTCCCATTCACTGCTGGGCCAGACAGATCATCTGTGCTGTTGATGAGACCAACTTTAGAAAGCCCAAAGTCTGTTAACTGCAAAAGTAGCCAGAACAAAAAAAATCAAGCTATTTAGCAGTTTATAAAATGTATTTAAGAGAGCCACAGGATTACATGAATATTGAAATTGAACCTCAAAAGGATCCAATCTACACTTAAGAAATTGAAATTCTCGCCAAATACATGGAATCACAATTTAAAGCATGGGATTGGTAGTGCTGATGAAAGAAGCTAATAGTAGAAAAGATGCAAAACTCTCTATGATTCATCATAGATATGAGCACCAAAATTTCTAAAACACAATGCCACCCCATAAATTTTGATACGAGCACCATTTTGGCCAACACAATCAAACTCCATAAAAATCATACTTAACTATCATTATAAAGTACGAGATTATTGATATTACTCCTAAGAGTAAGAAATGAAAGAGGATTAGCCAGATTTTGGATTTCCATTCCAAATTTCCAAACCAAGGTTAAGGAAAAAAGTAAAAGAAATAGCCTTTTTACATAACCATGGTTTGGAGATTTACAAGCAGAAATTAGAACATACTTAGTAGTTACCTTGATGTGACCATCATGTGCTATCAATAAATTGTCAGGCTTCAGATCTCGATGAACCACACGCAGAGAATGCAAATACTCTAACGCAAGCACCTAACATTGAACAAAAAATCATGTTCTAGACGATGTAATGAAAAAAAAATTCAGAAAACCAGAGAAATAGAAAGAGCCAGTAAAGAGACATAACCAAGAATTATACCACTTCAGCAATATATACTCGAGCAACTTCCTCATCTAGGCAACCTAAATTTCTTAATAATGAATACAGGTCACCTCCATTCAGATACTCCATGACGAGATATAAGTTTTCACGACATGTAAAAGAATAGAAGAATCGAACCTGATTAAATTAAAGCTAACATTAGAATAAGATAAAATTTCTTAAAGCAACAAGGAACATTAAAACAGTTAGACCTGCTCACCACAAAAGGATTGCGTACTGTAATTAAGATATCACGTTCTGCTAATATACTTTCCACAGCATTTTTACGGATCATATCTGCCTTCTTGAGAACCTATTAGAAAATAGCTCAATAGGGTTACATAGTAAAAGCATAGACCAAGATAGAAATAAGTTTATTTTAACCTTAAAGGTTTGCAAAAGCAACACAATACAAGATTGAGATCCTAACTAGGTCAGCACCCCACACCTTATATCAATCATTTGCTGCACACCAATATAAAGAAATAATAATAAAACAAAATACATGATAGGGGACTAGATTAAAAGGGTAGGGGGGGGGGGGGGCGCAAACCAAACCAAACACAATAGTTAAACCTATTAGATATCTTATCTTTAGTTTCTTTTGTTACTATTCTTTATCTTGTACATTGGCTTAACCCATGTCTCCTTTATTATAAATACATTACCCTATGTAGTTTTACACAAGAGGGAGATTAATCCCAAACCTACGTTCACTATATTCAATAGATAAAAAGAAATTTACAACAGAGTTGATTAAAGAAATTGGCAAATTGCAACAACCAAAATTTTGTTGCATTAAAATTACTTAACCGTTGAAAGATACAAATAGTATAAGAAAGAACACAACGAAACAGTTTCGAGAATAATTTCATGAAGAAATTATTTCAAGTAAAAAGGAAAAAAATAAATATAAGATCAGATTTTAATAACATATCTAGCATTCCCTGCATCAAGTTATGAGAGCTAAAACAATTCATAAAATATAGAGATCAACACAGTTTACATGAGAGCTTGAAGAGCATGTCAGAAACTAATCTCTATTTTTCAGTAAGCTATCAAAACGAGTCGTCAAAAGGTCGGCTTTTGCCCTATAATAAGCATTTCAAAAAGAGTCGTAAACTTCAATAAAACTCCATACAGATTATAAAAACTTATTACCCAATTTCATTAAAAAAAAACTCTTCTATACAAGTCACAAAAAAAGTACAATGCACAATCAGGCATGAAACAAATGCAAGTACATGGATGCTCAAATTAAGTGATGATACAATAGATGAATCCGAAGCACAAAGAATATATACCTTTATTGCAAAAAGATCACCAGTTGTTCTCTTTTTAGCCAAGAAAACCCTCCCAAATGCCCCACGACTGATAGGTTTTATAATTTCAAAGTCATCAATAGAGGTACGATCCCTTGATGAATGGATTGGGCTTGTTCTCAAGCTACGAACCACGTCATCTTCCAAGAGAACATCATCATCAACGGTGCTCTCTGTATCTATCTTTTCAACATCCACCATCTCAGTGAGTTGCAGATACTTCTCTCTACCAAACCAAATTATTACTTATCAAGAATAATCACAAAAAATTTCAAAGCACAACTAGCAAAGTCCATGATATTAAATTAAATTACAGCAATGGTGGATTGAAGGTATAGGTGGCAAACTGGGCCAGCCAATTTGGTGGACCAGTGGCAGGGCAGAGAGGGCTGACCAGCAGCCCACTTTTTTTAAATAAAAATAAAAATAAAGAATAACTTAAAAATATTTCTTTTGTATTATATTACTTGACATGTAAATATATAATAATATTGTAACATAAATTATTAACACTTACAAATTAAGTTCCAATTACTAATTATAATAAGGTAATTTAATATATAAAGATAACAAAGATAATAATTATTTTAATTATTCTGATTAGACATTAATTAATCGATTGAAATTTAAAAAATACTCTGTGCTTTTAATATATACATATGTAAAAAAAAAAATTTAGAATACAAAATTTAAAAAAAATTAAAAAGAAAAAGTTGGTGAGCCAACCCACCCATTGACGAGATAGATTAGGATTTTCAGTCCGGTCTCGCCCGCCCTACCCTGTTTTGGCCAGACTAATGGGCACAGGCCCAAACATGACAAACTAGGCCGTTTTGCCACCCCTAATTGAAGGGGAAAGTTTTAGAGACAAGGCCATGTGAAAAACTACGCATTGTAATCTTGCAATGGTGGCAATGTTTTCTATGTCACACTCCATTTTAGCTAAGGACTTCTTTTTTATTCAGGAGAGGCAACTTTTATTCCTTGCTCTGTTTTGTGTGTTTTTCTTCACCAGAAACAGAACCTTAGTTTGTTTCATCTTCTATTTACTTATTTATTTAATCCCTGGCAGCAGTTACAGAGCAGAATCAGCACACGCTCCTTTTCATTCACGATCATAACAAAGTCTAGACATCAACAACAGAACCATATATACTAAGATAGAGTTCCTTAAAATTGTGCTATCGATTATTCTATGTTGAAGTTTGTCTGCTTTCGTTCCCTTGAACTGCTGTTACATTAGATTTCATGAACTACAACAGTATAAAAGTAAATTGAATGAGTTTTAATCCTGTAATGAGGGAGACCAAGTAAATCAACGAAGTCTTCAAGAGGGATCTCTTGATAAATAACATCGCTAGAACATTGGTCTGAATGGCATTATGTGATCCATGCCATACTAGAACATGTTTGAATTATGTTAATTATTTTTTATATAATTTTGATATATTTCTATTTTAGATATAGAGAAATTTCAGTTTTTTAACAAGCGCACACCATGTGTCCACAATTTGCACTATGCAGCCCACCATAACCTATCTTGGATTTTAACCTGCTGCCAGTACTAAACAATGGGGTAGTCACAAGTACAGGGTTAAAAAAAAGAATGAATATGTGTGTATGTATGTATGTATATATGTATGTATGTATGTGTGTGTGTATATATGTTTGTATGTGTGTGCACTGTGTGCTCATTTGTATGTATATATATATGTGTATGTGTGTATTACAAACTTCAGAAAAAAAAAATTACTAGCAAGAAAAAAATCATTCGTACAGATAATCAGGTGTTACTCATATTCGGTGAGATGTGTTAAGTGAGAAAAAAAGAATGCATATTAAGGTAAAGTAGGTTAAGTTTATGAGATAATTGAACAATACACCAATACTTTCTCTCTCACTACGCATATTTACTCACTATAGAGTCAAATCCCAAGATAGTTTGGACACAGAACACATAGTTGTAGCAATACTGTTATGCCATATGGTATTCTGAGTTCTGTTATAAAATTATGTCTATTCCCTATAAACAGTGTGTAACAAGAACCTCCACCAAAGCTTATCATGTAGTTCAATGTTTACTAGGAGTACTTTCCATGTTACAGAGATGTCTTGCATAATGTAAAATAGAAAAAATACTAACCGTATCAGCTTCTCAATACGTGTTCCAAAGGTCTCCACAGTAAGTGCATCAAATTTCCTTCGTTCTACAACAACCCGCAAGTCATCAAGACAAGATAATAAATATGAAGTTGTGCGATCATCATCCAGAGGTGCATTTGCCACACATCGAGCTATATCCGCAAGTTCATTCATCTACAATAAAACATGGAATTTTGCAACGGAAGAATGTCAAAGATGATATTTTTCTAAGAATATCATGAAAATAGGAAGTTATTTGATATTTCTTTAAGCAAATGTAATACAAGCCTCATATATTAAAACTTCAGTACATATACAGGCATAAACAGTTGGATATTTATGCACAAACAATTAGACCTCAAAATCCTAATTTATTTTAATAAAACATTTTCTATTGGTTATAATTATAGAAATAAGGCACATAGGAATACTTAGATCATATATGTATTATTCTTATATCGTATTATTATTATTAGAGGATAACATATCACCTCTGTTTATTGTAGTGATTCCAGTTTCTCAATATAAATAAAGCACCCACCCATGGTGTCTCATAAACATGTGATATCAGTTCACTGTTTCTCTATTATCTATAGTTTAACATGGTATCACAGTTTATCCTACCGTGGTTTATCTGACCATTACTGAACCACCCATAAATATCTACTTCTATTCGCATGTCTAGTCCAAAATGTCATTAGGGATAGTAAAAAAATTTGTACCTCAGGATGTCCACGAGTAAAATTTGTGACAAATACAAATGAATACCCTTAATGGATATTCGGGGATAATGGGTATGAGTATTAAATTATCCGCTTGTTGATGGGATAGATATGGGTATCATTGTAACAATTATTAGTGAATTTTATTTGAGTAATTTTTTTTTTAAATTCAAGTGATCAAAATAAAAGTATTAGTAAAAGAAATATTAATCATGGAAGAATTGTTTAAAATTTGACTTTATATATTTCTATTTTTTCTATTTAGACCTAGGAAATTGAAGTTGTTTTATAAAAGAACAATTCTTTAACATTTATATCTTGGTGCAACTCATTTAAATAATTCTAGGAAGACCAAATTTATTTGCAATTTGATTTGAATTGTGCTTAAGAATTAATATTTTTATCTAAGTTTATATTTTAAAGATTTGTCTTTTAATAATTTATTTAAAAATTTTAAAAAATAAAATATAAAATATTTATGGGTATCTATAGATACCCACAAGTATAAAAACATACGTGGATATTTTTTCAGGGATATTGGATGAGTAACATAACAGTACTTGTTTAGACATGACGGATAACAGATAGGCACAACCCATACCCAACTCGTTCATCCCTAGATGTGATAGAATGCGTTGGAAATCCCACATTGATTAGAGATATACCCAAATTATATTATTAAAGTTGGTACAAACTTTACCTTACAAGCCACTTTTATGAAATTATGTTACGCCTAAAATCCACTTTCTAATATGGCATCTAGAGTCTCTACAATACCCTATTGGCTTGGTGGACCCGCGGTCTCTGGTGTGAAGAGTTCTTTTCCTTTTGCAAACCTTGTTGGTGCATGCGTTGAAGCCTGCCTTATAGCCACCCATTATTGTGCTTGCCTCTTCCGTCCGAACACAATCCCAATGGTTGCTGTTCCACTTTCTTGCTCCTACAATTATTTTACCACTATTTTTCCCAAGGTTAAAAAAAAGTCTTCCAACATAGTTAACTACCTTGTAAAACTCCAACAACATATAAGTACTTTCTCAAATAGTACTGTCTAAGTACTCACCAATCAACTAGTACACTAGCAATTCCCCGCGTCCTTAGGTCATTAACTCTCATGCAACCGATCATATACTTGTTATTCTAAAGATCAGTTATTGTCAACTTACCATCATAGATTATACTTTTTTGTCATCATTATCTTTTGTTCTTATTCTAAAGTCTCCAGTGAATCTTTATATCACAATGAGTTGCGGTACTTGGAAGTTGGTTCCTCTTCTAGCTAGCAAATCAATTATTGGGTGTAAGTGATTTTACACTCTTAATAGGTCCCAATGGTAAATTTGTTCCCTATAAAATTCATTTGGTTAAGAAAGGATGCACACAAATCTATAGACAAGATTATATTGACACTCTCTCTTCTCCATTGCAACTATTCGCCACTAAACTCAATTTCAAATTGACATCAAGAATGCAATTTTGCATGATGATCTAGACAAGGAAGTCTACCGAGAAACCTCCTAAATTTGATGCTTAGGGTGAGTAGTCTAATATGGTATGTCCTTTTCACAGGTCCCTGCATGGCCTCAAGTAATCACCCTAATCATGGTTAGGGTGTTTTCAAACTGCCATCAATTTGGAACCATACAGAGTGATGTTAACTATTCTCCATTTTATGTCATTCTCCACTAACTTATTGTATATATGGACGGCATTGTCATAACTAATAGTGGTAAGCAGGGTATTGTCCAACTAAAAGAATATCTTGCTCAACAGTTCCAGACAAAATATCTTGGACGCTTAAGGTACTTCCTTGGTATAGAAGAGTCCAAGGACATTTTCACAGAAAATATGCTTTGAATATATTGGAAGAAATAGGGAAGTTAAATGCTATGTTTGTGGACACTCCAATGGATCCAAGTGTTATACTTGCATTTGATCAAGGAGAACCGAATTTTGAGCCTGGGAGATACAAATGATTAGTTGGTAAGCTAAATTACCTCACTATGTCCTGTCTTCACATTGCATACGCAGTGAGCATAGTAAGTCAATTTCAAACTCCTAAGACCATTGGGATGCATTCGTACGAATCCTAAAGTATATTAAGAATGCCCCTGGCAAAGGCCATTTTAATGAAAACAAGGGAAATACTCAAATTGTTGGGTAGTCTAAAGTTGATTGGGTAAAGTCACCAAGTGATAGACACCCCACTTTAGGGTACTGTGTTCTTATTGGAGGTAATTTATCATCGTGATAAAATATGAAAAAAAAAATGGTAGCAATATCAACTGCAAAAGCATAATATAATGCAGTGATATTAGTCACTTAAGAGCTCATATGGCTAAAGCAAATCCTCAAGGAGCTTAAATTAGAAGAAAAATCCCAAAAGCACCTGCATGTAACAACCAAACAGCATTACACATTGCCTCTAATAGTGTCTTTCATAAGAGTACCAAACACTGCAGTAGATTGTCATTTCACTAGAGAAAAGTTGGGTTTGAAGGCACCGCCTCTAGATTCAGCAACTGTAGTGAAAAGTTAGTAGACATATTCGCCAAGCCTCTAAGAGAACAAATAAAAAACCATGTTTGCAGCAAGCTGAGCACATATGACTTATATACTCCAGCTTGAGGGGAAATCTTATAACTATAGAATCAGGAATATCTAGATTTTATAACCAGGAATATCTAGAATTTATATTTATTATTAGGAATGTTTCATTTATTCTTGCATCATATCTTTATTATTAGAGAATGCCGTAACTCCTCTATTTACTGTATTGATTTTGTTTTCTAAATATAAATAAAGCACATTTTTGTCCCAAAAACAAATTATTTCAACGCATTGTCTTCTATTTCCTACAATTTAACAATACTGAATATAGAAAGAAATAATGCTTAAAGGCAGTTATGAATACTAGATCAAGTATCACCTCAACATCATATGTAAACACATGGGGAGTACCATTTGATAGAACATGCTGAATTGAATGGACAATGCCAGCAACTAGTATAGGCAATAAATTAGAAATAAAAGAAATTGAAAAAGATTTTAAAAAATAGCATGCCTGCAGCAGATCATCATGTTCAGAATAAGCACCCTTCCCGGCCAAGAGCAAGTCAATGGGACTTGTCCGTGGTGTCATCAATGGTGACCTTGGAGTCATGCTCCCTGCAGATGATGTTGTCATACCTTGGTCAGACTTTGGACCAAAACGAGTTTTACATGATATAAGTGGTAATCCTTTCAAGTCATCCATAAAAGCAGAATTATCGGTTTCGGGGAAACAGTCTAGCATGTCATCTGAGCCTCTGCGAGACCAATCACTAAGTTTAGGAGAAGGAACATCAGATTCTTCAGTCATACTAGAATTTGATACTTTTGCAACATCGGGACTTCCCACCATTTGTTGGGTATCCTTTTGTGAACAAGACTCCATCATCTTTTCTAGTGTTTCAGCAATTCTGACAAGACGATCATTGACACTCAGTCCTTTCTGATCACATCTATCAGCAACTGCACAAATCCTTGAATGATCTTCAACATGTGAAGTAGGAACTTCCTCTTCACATATACGACAAATTATTGAGTTCTCCTCGCTATTATTCTGCTGATCTCCCCAGTATCCCCAAGAAACTTTATGTTGGTGTTTGGAAGCATGATCCAAGGAATCTTTGATAGGAAGAAACTCAGATGGCTTCGCGGTAGAAAGGTCCACATCAGAAGGGAATCTCTTATTATTTGATGCCTTTGAAGATTCAACCCTCCCATAATTTTGTTCCTTCAACTGAGCAGCTTCTTTAGGGCTTTTTCCAGACGGAGATGGGAATTTCTTCCAAGAAGCCATTCGATCCCTGCCTGAAGAGTCAAAATGTTTTGTATTATCATCATCAGCAGGAAGTGAAAGATTTTCCGGTTGCATAACATCTTTCTTCCAACCCATCATACTCTGTTCTTGACTAAAAGCTTTTTTAGATGAAGGCTTTAAGGCTTTTGCAGCACTTGAACTTTTAGAATCCCTTCCCACACTAGGAGGAATACATTTTCCAGCAGAATGCAAGACTCTTGATTGACGAAGATTGAAAACAGGTTCATCCTCAGCCAAACCACTTTCCTTGTGGAATTGCAACAATCGGGTACACCTTGTGAGAATGAAAAGCATTCGGGTGTGAAGCTGCTTTAGCATCCCAGGAGGATGCTCTTGACGCCTATCATCCAACTCCTGAACTATGCTTTCACACTGAAGCCAAAACTCGCCAGATGAAGTCATAGCACAGCTCCTTGCCAAAACTAGCAAGTCCTCAATTGTCTCTTGCCATTCAGGATGAGTATCTGCATTTTTTTCAAGAATTCCAACCAGATCTGCCGCAAAAATGGCTAAATCAGAGTTTACATCTTCCTTCGCTTTATCAAATTTTGCCCTAATAACGACCAAAATCTCCTGCACATCAAAGTAAAGCAATTTTAACGCAATTCCCTCCAATGACACAAATCATTACCACCACAATATAATGTGAAATCAGGACTAAAATACCTCAAGGTTATTCAACCGCCGAGGCTTCAAAAATGGAAAAGGCCAGACACCTTTCGAATTCAACTCATGGGAAAAACTTTTGATATCCGAAGGAAACCTCTTCCTAGGTGCACTAGTGACACGTAATATGGCTTGAAAGCGAGGAGATTCAGACTCCTTTGGGTTTTCAAAATCATATGCCGTCTGAAAAGAATCAATTGAGTTATTTTCTACTGTAATAGACGAACAAACAGAAAATAACAATTAATTCAGAAAAAAAAAAATGTTACTGATTACAAAAGATACCAAGCACCAACACACTCTAAACTAGTGGTACCTCTGGAGTACAAACATCTGCACTTCTTAAGCCTCCAGACTGGGCCCATGATGATGCCTGTTTGCCTGCTTAAAGTGATATAGTAAGGAAAAGTAAAATTTTAAGAAAAATAACTAACGATTTGGCTAAATACTTTAAAACACATAAATATAAAACAAATTTGTTGAACAATGGTTCGTATGCAAAACTAAACCAATAATGACATCAACCCAGAACCACCTCATCACAACCCCATCTGGAATTTGAAAGCAAGTCTCCATCCAAGTTTGTGTAAGGAAGTAAACATAGTTGATCTCGAGCTTATGTGTGTGCTGTTGTCCACAATTGCTCAGGCTAGTCTACCTCTTACATATACAGCCTTATACATGTGCTTAACCCACTTGGGACTATTTACAATACCCTTGCATTCACATTTGACACATATTACATACACAACGCATTACCTCACCAATAATATAATTCTGTTTACTACAGAGACCAACAATATATGAGTTTGCGAGGCAGAGATCCAGAAAGGTGAAAAATTGTGAATTAGCTACTACAACCAACTTTTACTGTATAAAGCTGCAACCAATTTGACATGGCAGCACTAAAAGAATTTATAAGAAATCTTAAGTTCAAGGATCCAGTGATTCACAGACCTCAATAGTTTGATTTAATGTTATGATAAGTTTTATTATAACGTTTAATTATACGGATATGTCAGTGCTTTAATTAGGATCTGTGAATGCAAGTCGTGATATTTTAGTTCTGCATTTGTGCAGGTTAAAGCTTTAGTTACTAATTTACCTTCAGTTATTATTGTTACATAGATATTTATGTTTGGTAGAAGATGGTTATTTTACAAGGGAGTTAAATCGAGAACTATATCTACTTGAATAATAAACAATCCAGAATAAGTAATGCAAACAGCTACCAAAACACAGAAAGTGCGTGAATAAATTATTTCAGAACAAATTCTAGTCTCACTGCATTTGACATGCCTAGTACTAACTGCTTTTCAGTCTAACATGGTCAATGCTCAGGGAACTAGGTAGTATCTGAAAATGCAGCTGATTTTTGTGGTTTTTATTTTTACTTTTATGCCTAACCAGTTTTCCCAACTAGATTAATGGTTGAAATTCTGAATCAGTAACCAGTTACTCAAGTCAAACCCTGGTTTTCAAAAGTTACAACTAATATCCAAAACCTTTAGAAAGTAGTTCTAAACCTGAGTCCAAGTGGTTTCAGCTATTGTAGCCGACCTCATCTAGTGGAAAAAGACTTCTGTAGTAGTGTTTACAGTTTTTTTTAAATTAATATTTCTAGTTGTGTGTATTTTCCTTTCCCAATTACATTACTAAAAATTTCATTTAGTTAATTAAATGATTAAGTAAAACAGTAGCAATACTTCCCCATTCAAAGTCTGATTAGAAAAATGATTGTCATAAGGATTAAGGAAAATATCTGAAAATATTAATTGAGCTATGCAATTCTCTCTTTCCTAAAGGAAAACTGGTCACTATAAACGATTATTTAATCATTCTAACATGAAATGTGAGCTACATCTTGCAGATAAAATCTTCAAATGCAAAAATCAATAAGTTGTCATCCATGTATGGACGATTATTTCAATGCATAATCATCATACTTGAGATGTAAATATAAATGCATTCCTTAACACATAAGTTTTATATGTGTTTAAGTGTATAAATATATAATCAATGTGAAGAACTACGAAATAGTTTTAAAATGTAATTACTAATATAAATTAAAATTCAATTTGAAAGAACGTGGAGCAAATAATCTAGACCAACTCAAAAGGAACAGAAACAATCAAGTCCTTTCAATTAGGGTTCCACTCCAAAAAGTTATAAACCTAATAGAATCATTGTACCAGAACAAGACCAAGCAAGATACCCACATATAGAGATACAGATCCAATAGACATTCTCCCTACTCCACTCGCGAGCCCCCTCCCCAATCCTCATTCCTTGCAATTCTCATTTTTCAATTAAATCCGGAGGAGAACAAGCTGTTCTTCTATAGCATGTAAATAAATAGCAATGCCTTGCGGATCCTTAATAACCCTTCCCAACAAAAGTTCTAGTCAAACTATCGAACCAACAATCATTGACTTAACTGATTGAAAAATCAGCCAAAACCACACAATCAGAATCATTACAAAATCCACACACACGGAGTTACAGTACCTGCGGCTTCCGAGGACGATTCTCCGTTCTGCAACCGCGACCGAGGCAACACCACCGGACTCTGCTCCCTTAGCGGCATACTCCCCGAAGTCGACACGCTGTCAGAATTGCTCCCATTATCGCCCCAACCTCCGGTAGCAGCGGCACCGCCACGGGAACCCTCACGAAATCCGACCCGGTTCTGGCTGGCCGGTTCCTTCTTCTTCCCATCGCCGCCGCGCACGCCGACGCCGGGCCGGGAAAGGTTGCTGCCGCCGAGCGCCGTCGTTCCCTTCTCGCCCCTGAACCCGAAGAAGCTCTCCTGCGGCAGCGGCCCCGATCTCGTCTTGATCCTGTTCAGCCCCAGCGACGACGCCAGAATCGGCGACACTGACGCCGACGATTCCCGTCCCTCCGCCGCCGTCAACTTCTTCACCGGAGAATCCTTGCGAGCCTCCGGCGGCGGAGTTTGACTTTCCTTCCCCTTGACCACATCCTTCTTCTTGGTCCCGTCCTTCACCTGCGTCTGACGACACGCAGCAAGAGCTCCCCCACCGCCGCTTCCACCGCCGCCTCCCGCTGCTAAAATTGGATGAGCGGCGGATTTAGCCTTCTTCTTGTCGGATCTGGAAGGAGAATTGGAGGAGAAAGATCGAGGACTGTTGGATGACGCATCGGGACTAGAGGAATCGGATTTTTTGGAAGAGAAGAACCTTCCCTTGAAGACCATGTTTGGATGAACCAAACGAACCCTAGCACCATGCTGCTGAGAACTGCGACATTGATTTTGAAGCTCAAGTTAGAGAGAGAAAGCGAAAAGAGAGGGTTTGGTTTGGTGTGACAGTGATGATGTTGAATTCAAAGGAAAGGGGTTGATTGTGGACTGAAAAATGTTGTGACTTTTTACAGAAAAAACTCTACACATTATTCAAACACCTTCTTCAACCCCAATTTTAGAATCGTTTTAACATTTTATATGACCCACACCTTAGTCCTTTTTTTATTTATTTTATTTATACTTCATTATGTAATCCCTTTTATTTGGGTTTTTGACTCTTTGACCAAAATTATGCACTTTCTTTATGTGCTTGTTGAAAATGTGCAAATGAAAAATCATATTGTTACCATTTTGGCATAATTTTTGTTAAGTGGGGATGTGGATTTGGTGTAATTGAGAAACCTTCGTAGCGTTTTTGGTAAACCTTTGCCTAGTAGTTTGAAGAATAACTTTGTAAGAATTTAGAAAATAATTAAGAGATTTTCGTTTTAAACTGAAATTAGTTGATATTAATTAATTTTTATAAATTCTAGTGTTAACTTTTTTAAAAGTGATTTTTTATATACATGAGTTGATCATAATTTATGTGTTTTGACTTGTTATGGAAACTTTTCAAACCAACCCTTAATTAATAATTTTTATAAAGGGCTCATTTTTTGTTTTAAAATTTTGGAAAAATATTGTTTTCTGTTATAGTTATTAGACGATGAACTTAGATGTAAATCATTCATTCTTACAAAATTGCATTATAAAATTACAGATGTATATCATTTATATATTATAATTTTGTTTAATCAATGGTTCATGCGATCTCCAATAATACGATGGGAATGTTTTCCGAATAAAATTTATTTTATCTTTTTTCCAATTTACATAAAAAATTTCTACAATTGAATCCACAATATACATACTTTTCCCTTATCATAAAAAAAAAAATATATATATATATATATATAATATAAATGGAATATTTATAATGTTTCGACTCATATATTGTTAGGAACAAGGCAATAAAGGAAAGAATAAAGGAGAGAAAATAGACACAGAGAATTTAACGTGATTCGGCGTACAATGTGTATGCTTACGTCCACGACTACACTAGGAAGTATTTGTATTTTTGGTGTATCTTAAAGCTTTACATAGAGTCTCTTATATAGTAAAATAGAGAACTACATCTCACTATTCTAAGCGATGTGGGACTAAATCAAGCACCATAATACTAACAATTCTCCCACTTGGGGTTTGATTTACATTACCACCTAGTGTAGTGCCTTCATCATCAATTTTCTTGAAGGCCAGTTGAGGCAATGCAAAGCCTCAACTTAGTTGTTGTGACAGTCTTGGTCAGCATATCAGCTGGATTCTCTGCATCTGGAATCTTCAACAAAATCAAATCTCCATCATTTATCAAGTTTCTGATAAAATGATACTTCAATTCAATGTGTTTGCATCTGGAGTGAAAAATTGGATTTTTAGCAAGACAAATGGCACTTTGACT
>Ga0214544_1001738_pt1 | contig 45724 bp, 23 predicted proteins | sample CNSS3metaG_FD_160074 | JGI IMG/M metagenome (GOLD analysis project Ga0214544, IMG submission 160074) | Root nodule microbial communities from cowpea collected in UCLA plant growth center, Los Angeles, California, USA - CNSS3 | ecosystem: Host-associated > Plants > Roots > Nodule | place: USA...
TATATATATTTTTTTTTTTTTCTTTTTTTTTTCGATATAGAATATGTTTTTGGCAGTGATAATCAATTTTATTATTGTCTTAGTTTAGCTTTTCATCTCTACATTATTATTATTATCATATATGTGTAAACTACATATAAGAAAATTTAAAAATGATAGATTTAAAATTTAATGCGTCTTTGATAACACATTTAAACGAAACAAAACACACTTCAATATGATTTGTATGTTTCATTTGATAAAGGAAAAAAACATAAGAAATGAATATAGAATGAGATGTTGTTTGACAAAAGAAATGAGTGGAAAGAAAAATAATTTTATTTCATATTAATATTTTTATTTGACTATTTTATTTAAATTCTATTATAATAAAAATGTAAAAAAAGAAAAAGAAATACAAAATTATTGTAAAAATAAATTATGATATATAAAAAAACACTTAAAACCACATATACTTATCGACCTATTATGTGTATAAAATAATTTATCATGACACTTTCTATACATTTCCTCAATAACATGTTCATAAACATCTCTCTTCTCTTGTACCCTTTCTTTTCTTCTTTCTTCACACATCAAATAAGCCAAATCCCCATTCTTCTTTCTCTTTTTTTTTTTTGTTCTATTTGTTTGAAGGTCGGAGAGGAGAGAACACACTAAGTTTTTCTTGTTTATTTAAAAGTATTTGTAATTTTGTACGTAACTTTTTTATTATAATAATACATTTATAAAAAGTAATATCAATAATAAAAAAATCATTCAAAATAAATGTTTTAAAACTTTATAACTTATTTTGACACCCCACTACAAAAATTGGTAGTCATTATAGTGAATAAATGACGATATATAAAATAAAAATTATTAATTACTAAAATAGTCATAATTATAAATAAAAAATTATAATTGATCGCTAAATTGGTTATTAATTAATCAAAGACTAATTTTGAAATCAATTTCTTTGGTAACAAAAACCTAAGTAACTAATGTTTTCGTGACCAATTTTTTTTTTGTAGTTAAAATCTCGGTAGCTAAATTTAGAAACCAATTTAGAGACCAATTATAATTTTTTATTTAATAATCAATAATTTTTTATTTTATAATTGGTGTCTAAATTAGTTGTTAATAAGACATTTTCTTCTAATATAATTAAAGAAATTTATTTTCTACTTCAATTTTCTTTATTCCTTTTTTTTTTCCATTTTTTCATTTTCCATCATAATACTAAAAATAAACCATAAATTTTTTTCTCTATATGGTCAAGAAAAGCTTAAGGTGTGAAATTTACCCTATGTAATATATGATTAGGATAAGAAATTGTATTTATGAAATAATAAATGATAAATTAATAAATTATTATTTATTTTATTAATGTGACTTTTTTTATTCAAAAGAATTTACTTTTTCTATAAGAAAAATAATTTATTAAAAAATAAAAATGGAATAAACTTAACATGAGATGTGTGCCATATAAATGAAAATAAAAAAATAAACAAAACTGCTAAAATTTATTATACTTAATTTTTTTTAAGTTTTGAATATTTATAATTTTCTTAAATAATACCAAGAATATATAATTTTAAAAAATAACTCACCTATGTTATAAATATTGTTCCACATTATGGGGTTTAAACCACCAATCACCCACTATCTTCACATTCACCTAGGACTGCCCCCCACTCTGGCAATAAAACCGGGATGAAGTTTAACTCTTTGTCCCTTTCCCCTTTCTCTCTTCTCTCTCTTTCTTCCCACCTTCTCTGCTCAAAGTCTCTACACAAATCATCTTCTTCTTCTTCACTTATTGACTTGTGGCAACCTAGGACTCTTCTCTGCATCTTCTGGTAATGTTCTGTGCATTTCATGTTGTGCTTACCCTTTTGGCTGTTCAACTCCTTTCTGTCTGGTTGGTCAATCAGATTCATGGGTTTGAGTTCTTTTAATTTTTTTGTTATTATTTGGGTCTATGGCGGTTTTGCTCCCTTTTGATCTATGCTGAAAAAGTTTTTTTTTTTTTTTTGTATATTTTTTTTTTTTTTTTGTCCTTTTCATTTTACTCTTCATGTTGGAAGTTTTCTCTTTTCTTAGAGTGGTGTTCTAGGGGGTACTAGCTTGATAGTTATCCTCATCAATTAAATACTTTCTGTGTTGTGTCTGACAGCTGCAACTTTTCAAGATGGATTTATGACACAATCTTTTGAAATTTTCATTTAATGTGTTTGTTTGCATAGGAATAGTCATTTATTGTCTGTACTATTGTTGCTTCTGCTTTCATGTTTGATTCGTTGATGAACTGGATCTGTGGAATTAGGATTGCCCTGATCTGTTGATTTTCATCAAATTTTATGACTCGTAAGGCTATAATTTTACGAGCTCAAAAGTTTTGACTTTGTAGCCAAACGTTTTTCAAAGCCTTATTTTCATGTTAGCGGTAACTTGTATCCTTCTAATAACTTTTTTAAATGATGTCTTCGGTGATTAGTAACTTGAGATTGTTTTGTTCATGCCTTTAGCCTATATTAATTTTTTCAGTTGATGATCTTAGCATATTGAAACTGTGTCTGGTATATGTAACTTGGGGATATGTCTGTATATTTTATGATGTAGTGATTTTCTTCATCTGGAAAATATTTGGTTATTGCAACATGTTGATTGTTTTGTATTGCTGTTGGCAGGAGCGGAGTCCTTTAAAATCTGAGAATTTGTTAACCTGAATCGGTGTACAGTGGTGGAGTGTAAAGTTTGAAATCTATCACACCAGTTTCAGTGTGAGACGCTTATAGGTTGGATCCATATTTTTCCACGGAAGATGATGATGATGATGTTTGATGAGATGGGGTTCTGCAATGATTTGGATACTGTACCTGCTACCCTTGGAGAAGAAAATATTACCACTGGGCAAACTGATCCAGAGGCGATAGTTGAGGATGATTTCAGTGATGAAGAAATTGGAGTAGATGAGCTTGAGCACAGGATGTGGAAGGACAAAATGCTTCTGAAGAGATTGAAGGAACAAAGTAAATCCAAAGAAGGAATCGATGCTGTGAAGCAGAGGCAGTCTCAAGAACAGGCAAGGAGGAAAAAGATGTCCAGGGCTCAAGATGGAATCTTGAAGTACATGCTGAAGATGATGGAGGTTTGCAAGGCACAAGGATTTGTTTATGGGATAATTCCCGAGAAGGGGAAACCAGTGACAGGAGCATCTGATAATCTTCGTGAATGGTGGAAGGATAAAGTGAGATTCGATCGAAATGGTCCAGCTGCTATAACGAAGTACCAGGCTGATCATGCTATCCCTGGAAGGAATGATGGATGCAATTCAATTGGTCCAACTCCACATACCTTGCAGGAGCTGCAGGACACAACATTGGGTTCTCTCTTGTCAGCACTCATGCAACACTGTGATCCTCCTCAGAGGAGGTTTCCATTGGAGAAGGGTATTCCTCCACCATGGTGGCCCACAGGAAATGAAGTGTGGTGGCCACAGATTGGTTTACCTAAAGATCAAAGTCCCCCTCCTTACAAGAAGCCCCATGACCTGAAGAAGGCATGGAAAGTTGGTGTTTTGACTGCAGTTATAAAGCACATGTCCCCTGATATTGCCAAAATTCGGAAGCTTGTGAGGCAGTCGAAGTGCCTCCAGGATAAGATGACGGCGAAGGAAAGTGCAACCTGGCTGGCAATCATCAATCAGGAGGAGGCCTTGGCAAGAGAGCTTTATCCTGATTATATTCCCCCATTAGCCTCAGGTGGAGGTAGTGGATCTTTGGTGGTTAATGATGGCAATGAGTATGATGTTGAAGGGGGTGAAGATGAGCCTAACTTTGATGTGGAAGACAGGAAACATGAGAATATTCACATGTCCAATCTGGGGATGGAGAGAATGAGGGGAACTATGGGTGGTGTTCAGCAGCAATCTTTTTCAATCAAGGGAGAGGCAGTTACAAATTTGGATGTTCTTAGGAAGAGGAAGGTCTCTAATGAGTTTAACATGATGGATATGAAGATTTACACATGTGAACAGCCTCAGTGCCCTTACAGTCAACTTCAGCTTGGTTTCCCTGACAGAATATCAAGGGACAATCATAGGTTAATTTGTGCATTCAGAGGTCCTTCAGATTTTGGGGGTCCAAACTTTCATGTTAATGAGGTAAAGCCAGTGATATACCCCCAGTCCTTTGTTCAACCCAAGCCTACTACTGCTGCTCATTCTGCTAACATGGTAACGCCTGTAATTGATCTCACTGGACTTGAAGTTTCAGAAGATGGCAAGAAAAGGATCAGCGACCTTATGACTAACTACGATACAAATGTTCAGGGCAACAAGAACATGAGTTCCTGTAATCGTGTAGCTGTAGGTGGCGAGGTTTTGAACCTTCCTCAGCAACAGGACAACTTCATTCGCGGTCGAGGAATCACTATGGAAGGAAACGTGTTTGACGAAGCTACCATGTCAAATAATCATCACACTTTTGCAAGAGACGAATGCCAATTTGACCGGTTCAAAGCTTTGAATGGCCCCTTTGAGACCAATCACAACAACAACAACAACAACAGTAACTTCCATTCCATGTTTGGGTCCTTTTGTGATTTGGCATCATTCGATTTCAAGGAGGATATGCAAGGAGTAGTAGGGATGGATGGTGTTCAGAAACCGCCAGATTTTTCAGTATGGTACCAGTGAAAGCGACAAGTGGAAGTGGAATGAATTGTTGTGAACTTTTATTTTCATGTGAAGTTCCTTCAGCTTAAAGTTTTCTTCACATGTAATTCTATAGGCCTAGAACTAGATATCATATGCTTATATGCTTTACAGGTCTAGTGTTTGTTACAATAAAAAACTTAGTTACATATATGCTGTGTGTGTTTTTCATCACTCTATTCCATGTAAGACTGTGATATAAATAAGACTTGAATTTTCTTCCAAATTGAGGGTAAAAGTGTGTTTGTCCTTTACTGTAAGAATTTGATTATGCTTATCCTTTCCCACGTGAGAATGGACCCCCCAGAAACAGTTGAATTCCATTTGAGTTGCGTGTTGAGGTTGAGAGTGGTGGGACCACAGTGTTTTGATCTTTGATGTGTGATTGGTCGATGAAGAGCAATGAATGAATGTGGGTGTTCCTTGACACTGAAAGCCCAATCTCATGAATTGGCTAAGGCGGCTCAACATAGTGTTTATCTCTCACTGCCTACTTTTTACCTTTTTCGTCCCTAAAATTTCATGGCATCAATTTTGTACTGGACCTACTTTTTTCTGCTATTGGAGGTCACTGTGTGGTTCTGTGGTTAAAGATAAGCGTGGTGGTGTAGAAAGCACTAGTACATTCAATTTAGTGAATAAACTTTTTGAACAGTGTGCTGTGGATGATAATAGCACGTGTTCAAAAATATTGCTGCAATGCAAGGGGTGAGAGACCCTGAGTGACTCTAAAACCAAAAATGTTTTCTTTTTCGTTTCTGAACCAAGCTTAAAGTTTCTAAACCACCGCTTGTTTAGTTTTTCTCAATATGATCGATCTGTATTTTAATCCTTTAGTTTTTCGGTTATTTTAATTTCTATAAATTTCAATTAAAAATATTACCCTTTATACACTGGTGTTATAAAAAAAGTTAAGCTGCACTAAACTATGTAATAATTCAGTTGAATTGATAACAGTCTCTATGACTTAAATTGAATTAAAAATTTAGATAAATTGAACTGTGTTGAATTCTACTATATTATATGATATAATTGGATATATTTTTTATCTGGAATCTCATTATATTCTTTAAATTTATTATAAAACTAAGAAAAAATTATTAGGAAATTTATCCAATTATCTATATTTAAATTGATGATATATCGGTCCTGAAATTTGGTATTTTTGTCATTTCCACTTTTAGCTTTCTTTTTATGTCTATGCACCTTTCTTCATATTGAGCTTTTTTGTCATTTTTTATTTTGTTGTGTAATTTACTTACAACCTATGTCTTTAGTGGTATTTTAGTCTTTGCAGCACTCTTTTGTTGCTAAGAGACATGATGAGGCTATGCTTTCAAATGTCTACCCTTTACAGAAAACGTATTTTCAATTTGTGTACAACAAATATATACATACATATATATATATATATATATATATTCCTTTTCAAATATATATAATACTTCTAAAATATTAATACCTGTAACTATAGGTATCATTAAAAGTAGTTTTAAAATGAAATTCAACTAAGTATTATACAATATTAATTATGTTAAATGATAGATTGAATAATATTTTCATTCTCCATGTGAAAAAAAATTAATTAGAAAATTTGGAATAATTATATATAATATTATATTAAAATCAAACTTTAAATATAAATTTGTTGAGACCTCAAAAGTTTCTAAATACGACCTGCATAGCGAAATATTTTGAGGTATATACTTTATTTTAAGGGATTAAGTTCATATTTATTTTTATTTTAAGATATCAAGTTATAAACGAATATTTATATTTAACAATAAAGTATAGTGTAGGTATTCCACCAACCGACACCAAGATTTAGTGGTAAAGGTTAAAATCCACAAAAAGATTTTTCTTAAATTCCTCAAGGGTTTCTGGTCTGTACGATCAATTCAGAATATCTAACTTCAGATTGAGCTGTTGTCAAATAAAAAGAAACTGCCTTTATTAATTTTTTTTAAAAAAATTTCTATGTTAATTTTTACTCTTCTTTTAAACATCTATAAAAGCATATAAAGGAAATTTTATTTTTAGTGTTCATATTTCAAAATATTAATTTTACTCTTTAAATATAATAATTTATTAAAATTTTTAAAAATTGATTGTTACTTTTATAATTTTTGTATAAAATCAGCTATTTCTGCTTCTTCTCTTTTTCTTTATTTATCAATGGTTATTCTTTCATATGTTCTGATATATTTTACTTTATTTTTAATAAATATAATTTTAGTTTATATATTAACTTAATAACATTACAATATTATCATCTACTAATATAAAATCATACATATTTAAAAAATCATACACACAGGTGTGATAACACCTGTGTTTACTATAGTATTATATAAAAGGCTTAAATACATTTTTCGTCCTCATTTTCGTAGTGTTTGTTGCGGATGATCCTCATTTTGACAAAAGGTTTAAAATGATCATCATTTTTATCGAATGTTTAAAATGATCCTCATTTTTGCAATTCATGTTTTATTTGATCCTTTTATTTGATCCTTTTCTATGACACCGTTTAAATCAGTAACCGAACACTGTACAAGTGACACTGTTTCTATTACGTTGCATTGGGTGTGTTACGTGTACTGTACAGATGGCTAATTAACGTTAACTTTTCAATTTGGGGGAAATTTTGCAATTAGGGCTTGAGTTGGATTGCAGTCGCGCTCTTCATCGTTGGAGACGATTTCTTCATCTTCATCTTTCTTGAGGTCGGATTTGTAGAGGAAGTAGCTAATACTTGCCATTTCATCGTTGGATTGCAGTCGCACTCTTCATTTCAATTTTCCAGTTAATCATCATCAATGAGGTAAGTGGGTTTAGGGTTTTTCGGGTTGTGTTTGCTCGTGGGTTAGGGTTTTCGTAATTCTAATGTGGGGTTTGTTTGTGCTTGGATTGTTGTGATGTTCTGCATGGTTTCTAAATTACCACACCTGTATAGTGCTCCGTTATTGATTTAAACGGCGTCACAGAAAAAGACCAAATAAAACACAAATTGCTAAAATGAGGACCATTTTAAACATTTGATAAAAATGAGGATCATTTTAAACATTCTGTCAAAATGAGGACCATCCGCAACAAACACTACAAAAATGAGGACGAAAAAAGTATTTAAGCCTATATAAAACTAACAAAAAAACATAGACACGACAATCTATTTGCATTTTTTATTTTTATAAAAAATTAAATTAAGGTCAATAATAAATATATAATTAATTTTTAAAATATTTATTAAATATAAAATTAAAAAATAAAATATGTACAAACAAAAGTTTTTTAAAATAATAATTTTTTTAAAAAATAACGATTAAAAGTAAATTATTTCTAAAATAATTAATAATAAAACTAGAATAATGAAATGTAGATAAAAAAAAAATATCTCTATATATATTATTATAGATATATTATTATAGATATAAGAAAAATATCTACAATCATCTCTAAAATCTTATTCTTTATTAATATATGTATTTTTCTAAATTGAAATAATTATTCATAATAAAGAAATAATTTTTATTTTTATTCTTTCGATAAATAATTTTGGAATTTAAATAATTGTTTTTTATGAAATTTATTTATATAAATATTTATACAAATTCTTTATTTTACAAATACTTTTAAGAAAATGATTTTAGTTTAATAAACTTTTACTGCCAAAGTAAAATACACGTGTACACGTATATCTTCATTGGGTAATATAAAAATAACTTTCCTTTTAAAATTAAGTTTATTATTTATAATAAAAAGTTTTGTATAATATATATATATATACATACATACATATATATACATACATATATATATATATATATATATATATTCTTTTCAAAATATAATAATATTTTTATTTAAATAATTATTATAAGAATTTATTTCACGATAAAAAAAATAGATACAAGTTCATATGGACACGTGTTTTCAAATACTTATAGTTAAATAATTATATATGTTTTTAATTCTTTCATCTTATACAATAAATATATTTATTTATTGAAAAACTAGGAAACAAAAAGAAAATATTAAAGAAATAATAAATAATTTCTTGAATTTCTAAAGAAAAAAAAAAAACTATAAAAGATCGATACTATTAGATTGAGGAAGAGGATACCTCGACTGACATAAATCATATGGTCGAGAACACTTTTACCAACACCGTAGTAACATGACAGGAGACACTCACGTCTCTACATTGGCACTATGATAAATCATAGCTAAGTAAAGATAATTTAACATATTAGTAAACCTTAAAACTTAAGTCTAAGAATCTTAGATAAGGTCCACTCAGAAGTAAAGTAGTTAAAGCATTCACTTTAGGTGTCCGAAAAAAAGCCTTAAAAACAATTTTAAAAAAAGACTTCAATTTTTCTAGCATTAATGTAACTCTAATAAATTAATTATAAAATTATATTTAAGATAAAAAAAATCTAAAAAAATTATACTAACATACCTTTATTAAATTATAAATTTGTTTAGGTAAAATAGAATGATTACTTATCTTTATTGTTTTATAATCAAGTTTTATTCTAATTTCTTCTTTTATCTTTATCTCATTTCAATTTTTATTCTATTTTCTTTTATTATCTATGTGATTTCTCATTTACTAATTTTACTATTTTCTCTTCTTGCTTCTTTTATTATAGAATTCTTCTTTTGAGGATTTTGACATATTGCATTTCTTAAATTTTATAGGGCTCGTGTGTACTAATATTTTTATTCTCATCTTTTGTTAGTATTTTTTTCTATTTGTGTTGATGTTGTTTTTATTCTATTTATTAAATTTGTATTAAAACTAAAAATGTGTTTCTCGTGTCTGTATAAGGATTAGAGTTTAAGGTTCTAACTGGGAAATAATAATTCTTTTTTATTAGTTTTATTAATGGTTTATTTAAAAATAGACTTTGCAGGTTTATGATAAAGCTGAGACTTGAGAAAGAGTAAGAGACTTTAGACCTTAAGTTATTAAAAGTCTACGATTAAGTTTACATTCCTTAACAACCAAAACCATTCTTTATTGTTTTAACTCATTATTTTTATATATTTATTTTTAGTAGTGTTTTATATATTTAATTTCTGATTTCACAAAAAAATATATATATGTTAATTAGAAAATTTGAATAAGGCTATTCAAACATCTAGAAGAAAAGAAAAGTCGAGGCTTCAATTGCATCACAAAAGGAGTTATGAATAAATTTACAAAAGTAAATAAGAAAAATGAATTAAAAAAATACAAATGGGAGCTCTTTGAATAAACAAAATAATAACAAAATAGATATAGATAAAAACAACAATAGAGAAAAAGAAGTAGTTAGTGATAGAGATGACAAATAAATTCGTTCTCGTGGGTATTGTCCGAACCCATTGTTAAGACTGGCAAATGTACCAAGTCGCGCAAGTAGTAACCGGTAAGATCGGGATATCATTTCCCAAGAGACTCGTGTATACTAAATAATTGCATAATTAGTGACTAATTTAAACTAAAGTATAAATCCATAATTTTGGTTTTTGTGTGTAAGAAAGTAAATATTGCATAAACAAGTAAAATGTGAACTTGGATATTTGAAAACTCTAGAGGATGGAAAAGACTAGAAATGCAATGGATTGATATTGTTGGGGTTAGACTTCACCTACTTCACTCTCATGTATATAAAACAATAAAACTCTTCTCCATTAATTACTAATGTCAACCCACAAGTCTACTTAAACCCTAATCCCTTAGTTGAATGAGCCCAGGTTTCCTTATTAAGAGCCAATTCCTTGAATCCCTAAATAAGCAAACTCACTTTACAAATTAGGGTTTAAGACAACTAATGGGTTAAGTTCCATTCCTAGATACAAGTTCCATTAGGTATCGTGTTCCAATTCTAGGTTCCAAGAGATATTTTTCAATACCTAATGACCCAAATATCACGCAAATAATGGTTAAAACAAATCAAGCTTTAAGTAAATAAACAAAGATACTAGCAATCAATGGAAAAAGCATATATATATATATATATATATATATATATATATATATATATATATATATATATATATTCAAATCATCCACAAATACATGAAAGTTCAGTGGCTACATCTAACCCCAACAAAAATGGGTTTAGCTCTCCATTGTCATGGAGAGCCCAAGCTTACAAAATGGGAGTGGAAGGGGAGGAAATACAAAGAGGAAGAAAGGGTAGTTCCCACTAATCCTACCAGTCCTCCAAGCGCTCCAAAACGTGTTGCTCGAGCTCCAAACTGTCCAAGATGATTTTCCCCTCTCGAAAATAGAATAAAAAGGGCCAACTTGACACATCAGCGAAAACTGGTGCTTGGCGGAAGCCTCTCACCGCTAGGCGCTAGCTATCAAATAGTGCATAAACTCTGCATGTACTGCCCGGCGGTGTCCAGGTTCTGCCAGGCGGTGAGGAGCCTGAAGCCTAGTTGGCGCTTGGCTAGCACCTGGTGCTGATGGCCTTTTGTGCGTGGCACTGGCTTTGTGTCGCCAATCGCTTCTTATTGACATTTTTGCTCTTATCCTTGCTATTCTGGGTCACTCATTTGTTTGGATTTTTGGAACAAAGCTTCCAATCTATATATAGACATAAAATTGGGGATTAATGGTATTTATTTACAAAAGTAAGGTAAAATTGAGGATTAAGTAGGTTAAAAGCTTTGGAAGAGATGATTTTGCTAATAAAATGTAGCTTGGATAATGGTAAAAATTAACATTATCACTCGTCCATGTATTAAAGGGGAATACCTGCATTGACCATGAGTATGTGTATGGAGAATACTTGACTTTTTTAATTAGGTATGAGAATGAGGATATGGATGTACATATCTATCCCGTCCCCGTCCTCCTCATATCCATGTCTCCATCTAAATTATTAAAATACTCATTGTCTATTAAGTAACCTTAAATCTATATATATATATATATATATATATATATATATATATTCTATTTTTTATTTCTCCAATATATGTAATTATGATCAAATGATGTATGTCAATTAAATATTTTTTATGTCTCGCATTTGGATAATTTTACTCTTTTTTAGTACTTTTATTTTGTTGTATATTTTCTTTTCACTTGAGAATGTTTACCAGTGTCAATTTAAATGTTCCATAGTATAAACTTTTTATTCATTAGGTAATATAAAAAATTTATCTTCTTTATTCTATTATTATTAATTTTTGTTTCATTTAAATTTTTTTTTTTATTTTGCTAAAACCATTTTTGTTATATATCAATCATCGACTAAGTTGATATTTGAAAAGACATTTTAGATCTCTAAGGTATTTTTCATCTTATCATACCCTTAATTATACATTTGTTTTCCTTTATACAATTTCATTCAATGGTATCTCAAATTGTTTCTAAGACACACATTTGATAATTTTTTTAATATTTGTATTCGTTGTTTATTTTTATAATGTAGAATACTATTTTGTTATTTTTATATAATTATTTTTATTTTTTAACTCATTATCATATGTGTAATTTTATCACTATAATTTTATAAATAATTTTTAGTTATTATAATATAATAATTTAATTTAATCGTCATGAATCTTTTTTATCACCATCCTCAAAAGGTGAAAGATCTGTTAAAATTTTATTGTTATTAGTTTAATATTTGCTCTTTGTATGATTTTGATGAAGTGATGTAATATAACTTTTATTAGTATATGAAAAAGAAAAGATATTTCATTAGAATTTAAAAAAATGAAGTAAATAGACATTTAAAACAATTTTTAATTTGAATATTTATTTTCCTTTTATATTTTTTAAAAAATACTTTTAAATTTTATCAACTAGGTTTCATTAATGTTTGCAAATTTAATAAATGTTTTGGTTTTCATCAAATTTTATTTGGTATTCTAATTTGAAATGTATATAATTATAATATGATTTATTTCTAAATATTTGATATTGAAGAATCAACATTCATTTTAATATTGAATATTTAAGAATATTATGTTTACTTTACCGTAATTTTTATTATTTTATAAAATTTAATTAATTGATATTGAAATAGTAAGAAAACGGGTATGAGTACGGGTACGAGTATATACCCGTTACCCGATGGGGATGAAAATGAGACCAAAACTTGATACCCGTTGAATTTGGGTATGAGGATGAGATGAATTTTTTCTCTGCAGATAGATATGGGATAACAAAACACGTCCCCGCTCTGCCCGTTACCATCCCTAATTAATGATGATGATAAGTCTGATTCTCAAATTCATAATAAGGATTAAATATATAAAAAGATTAAATAGATTAATCTTATTATCAATTGAAAAAAAAATATTAAATGAAATTAATTTCAACAATTTCATAAATAATTTTACATAAAAAACTCAAAAAATAAATTTAAATAAAATATTTTATTATGAAATTTGCTTTAGGTCTTCCAAACTGTTAATCGTCTTTGATCCTAGACTCAACAAATAGGACATACAAGTAGTCACTATGATATGTAAGTAATATTATTGCTATATTCCCATTTACAAGACATCTCTAACTTGAAGACTTGGTAACATAACAAAAGAGGACTCATTGACACAATTAATAGATGATATATATCCAGACCTGAAGAGTGAAAAGACAAGCAGACACATGTGATTCTAGATACATCTCGGTCTAGCAATAATAAGAATTTTTTTTTTCAACATGTTCAAAAAATTGCAAGTTGGTTATTGTTCAAATAAAATCCAAAATAGTTTAAGAAATAGTTTAAAGAATTAAAAAATTGATGAAAATAGGTCAAACATAATTAAATCGGCAAAAATTTAAATTGATAAAAGAAATTAAGTACTAGTCTTATTTTTTTGTCACACAAAAAATTGTTAGTATTAAATAGATATTGATGCATATTATTGAAACTTTAATTTATCTTATTTAAATTTTTATATGTATTTCGAGTGTAAATAATTATATATTTATGTTTTATTTTAGGTTTTAACATCATAAAATTTATTAACTGAATTGAAACTCAAGCCAGTGTAATAATCGATTTAATGATAGGTTAGTTTTTTTTTTCTTCTAAATTGTAGATGTTGAAGAGCCTTTTATAATATTTTAGAACTAGAATATTCTGATTGCTTGTTTATTGATAAAATTATTGATTTATTTTAGGAAAGATAAGTTGGGTAGCATCTAGGAGAGTGACACATAGATACATTATGGAACGTAGTGAAGAGATGATTTGTTTGTTTGATGGCTCTTTATGAAAAGGTTGCACCTTATGCTGTTTCTTCATCGTGGGTGGTTGGTCTTCTCTGTATTTTTCTGTGTTCTGTCGTTTCTTTGCTCAATAATTACACGCAGATATAATAGTCAGATTCTTATTTGTGTTTTAAGCTTCGAATTATTTAGGTTAAACCCTAATTTTCTTATGTGATCTTCACCTAGAGAGCTTCTCCTTTCCATCACTTTAACCATTCAACTTCACATTACTCAATGTTAAAAACTATCATTTGTCCTGTTATCGTTTACTTGTGTTCTTGCTTTTTAATTATAAACTGGGATCATTAATTCTACTATACACAACTCAATATTAAAAACTATCATTTGTCATGAAATGTATCGTTTACTTGTGTTATTGCTTTTTAATTATAAACTAGCATCATCATTTTTACTATGTAAGACTCAGAAAATAATTAAGAAAGAAGTAGACTTTTATAAATAACATTCGATTACTTTATTATTAGAAATTCTAATAATAAATACAAGAAACTAGGTAATAAGTTTTATTTTACAAAAAATGATATTTTTTGAGAAGAATATTCTCCTTCTATTTTTTTCTATTGTCTTTCTGGTTTTCTTATCTCTTAATTCATCTTTTAGAAGATTGAAGACTAACCGACTTGGAGCATAATAGTTTTATTTATGAAGTAAGTGCATTTTTTGTTCTGTTTTTGAGTCATTTTGAGTTTTTATGTACATGTGGTGTGTTTTTTGTTGCATGTGATTCAAGAGAATACCATAAAATTTATAAAGCTATTCGAAGGTGTAGAAACAACTTGGTTACCAAGTTGTTTGAACAAACCATGTATGGTTTTTTGTTTATAGGAATCTTGTCTATATTTTTGTTTTCCTTTTACAAGAGTGAATTGTGGGAATCTCTAGAAAGATGTACACAAAAAATACTTATCTTGCACAATACGAAAGATGGTTTATTCATATCCATCCTTGTACTTGTTTGTTTTTCTTCATCTTTCTTTTAATGTGAATGATAATTCACTTTGCACAAGTGTTTTGTTATTCTTGAACTCAAATGGGCACTAGGTTCACAATATCCTCTTTTTAAGTTATATGGTCAATTTGTATATTACTTTTTTTCAGTGTGTTGTTAGTATACAAATTATTTTGTCTACGGAATAACACATCAACAAGACGCAATATAGAAAAAATAACGCTATCACAAACCTAGTGGTGGATTAAACGTAAAATAACATTAAGACAAATATAGTCATGAAATAAGATTGATATTCAAGTATTACAATCATGATACAAATTAAATAAGATATTACAAAAAGATAAATAAATAATTTCACATCAACACTTCAAATCTTTGTTATGTATTTGTTTTGTCAAGTAAATGTAGAAATGTCTCATAACCCTGGTACGAAACTTGTTTTCATATATGGATTTCGGTGTTAGAATTTCACTATATCTTTAATCTCGATAGAACTAGGCATTGGATAGCAAACCGACATTTCGACTAGGTAACTTTTTTCGTTTCCTGCTTCTTTTCCTGTTCCGTATTTTGAATTTGAAGTGCATAAAACCTTTTCGTCCTAAGTTAAGTGAAAGGATAAAAAGAGAGAATATGCATTAAGGTAGTTAATTTCTTACAAAGATATAAAATTTATCGACAAGATTTAGTAGTAATGGATATTTGAAGTGCCCAAAACTTGATATAAGTTTATCTACATGATATATTACATAGAAACACTAACAAATAACAAATATTACCTATCTATATAGAGTGATATTGACAACACCAGTGTACATATGAGCAGTGCCATGTATAAGATAACCGCCTTTTGTCATTGGGATATTTGCTTTCTTAACATGAGGGGAGTCAATCTCATTGGGATGTTTGGTAAAGATGGTTGTTTGAGTGAGTTTAGTGCTTTTCGCATTTCTGCATAATGTTTCAGAATATCAGTTGATTGTATCTTTTAATCTGTTGAATCATATTGCATGAACAAATTAATCTGTTATTTTTTATTTTAATTGATTGAAAATGTATAGCTCTACAATACTTGCGTTATGATTTCATGGTCAGTTTGATTCAATAAAAAGGATTCTTTTAGTTTCTAAAAGTAAGCAAAGTTTTCAAAAAGCCAATTCAACCCCCTTTTTGGCTAAACTATCCATTTCAATACTTACAGAAATCAATCATCAATATGCATTCATCAAAGTTAGCAAGAACATTACAAAACAATTAAAGACTAGCTTCCTTTACTTGATCAAGTAGCTCACAAGACTTTAATTGCGAAACTCCTTTCAATTTGTAGATGCTCTCTCTATACATGGAAACATCACAAGAACGGTCAGGACATACTAATATGATCCTAATTAGCAAAGACTCATATCGATGGCTAAAATGACGCAAGAAAATGAAAGAAGGCTCACATGCAATACAAAACATAAAAAGGTCAAGAAAAAAGGTTGAAACTCAACTTACCTAGATAGAGAAACTGATGGATCCAAATTGAAAAGTTTCCCACGAAGATCAATCATGCAGTCTTGGTTCTGCAATCAGATGAGTAGAGAAGAAGAGTTCTTAGAGAGAAGTCAGAGAACTCTAGAAAAATATTTTCTAGAAAAATGTTTTCTAGAAAAATGTTGTGTTTTAAAATAATGAAACTCGTTTTAATAAAACTATTTATACTAAAATATTTTAATATTAAAATAATCGAGTCTCACTATTTTTAAATCCTTATCAATTTTAAAATACAATTTTCTAAATCTTTACAAGATAAACTCCAAACAATTTAAAAAAAACATTTTTATATATTAAAATTAATCTATTCAGTGCTAATTCGTAAGATTATCCCATGTTTTATTTCAACTTTTTTGTAGTCTATTTTAACTTATAAAAATGTACTAAGTGATAGACACATATTCTTTTTCGAACATTTTCAATATAGTTGCAATTACAATAACTAATATTATATGAAGTATATTTTAAACATAATTTAACTTTATAAAATTGATTATTGTTAGATAAGATTTATATTAATTTATATAATGTAAATTTATCTTTTCTGAGATTAAGATTAAGTTATATATATATAATAAAATTAACGATGATCTCATACTAGATGACACTGACATTTAAGTCTTAAAAGTTAAAATTTTGGAGAAAAGTTTTCTTTTAAGAACTTGCTTGAAGTGTTAACTTTAATAGCTATAGAACATAAGCACATGGTTAAAAACGAAAAAGATTTCGTGAACGTGGAATCAAGGACAGGTTCTTGTTCTTAGACACAAAGGTTATTTAAGAGTACCCGTTAGGTCTTCCAGTTATGGTAAAAGACAAACTGTTTTAGGGACATGAGTCCTACAACTTTCTATCCTTCAAGAAGGAGCTCTGACAAAAGAACATGCACGCTTCTTACTAATCTCTTTCTAAGCATCTGTAGGTGCAAGCACCTGGACAATCCACAACCTTTTTTTTTTCTTCTTTCAGTTCCACATCAAACAAACACCATCTCTTTGTCCACAACCATGCATCTAGACATGTTACATAATTTCAAAGTACATACGAATAAAACTATAGTTTAAATAATTAATAATAAATAAATAAATAAATAATCAAGTGCACAGTGACATCTTTCTTTATATTTCTTAAAGATTTTAGAATTCATTAAGTTAACAATTTTGAGAATTAGTAGTTGACTTTGAGTTTGGATTCTCTTTCAATTTTCGGTATTTTGAAGGTTCATCATAAAAACAAAAATAAAAAATTCAACAGAGAACCTAAACTAATTAACCTTGTAGTTTATGTCTTGAGATTAGTCACTAGTGAAACTCTAATGGCTTCATTCATTGCACATTAATTAAGCTGTGGCTGGTATTTTAAGGATTTCATGTTGGACAACAAGGAAGCAGCTGAATTGAAATCCCATTTTTTGGTTTTGTCTTGAATAGTATTCTCTCACTTTCTTTTCAAGTGTCATTCAAGATTTTAGAGATACTAGAAACTATGATTAATTAGTTTTCTTTTAAATAAAACAAAACAAAATAAAATAAAAGGGAAGTATGAAGGAACACAATAACATGTAGTAGGGCATATATGACTAACTTTTGGTAAACAAGAGAGTGAAATAGCCCACAGAACCCGAAATACAATGAATGATAGATTAGATATATTTGTTCTGAAGGTTAGATATGTACCTTGTCTTCTAAAAAGAAAATGGAAAGCATCCATTTTTTTTTTATGAAATTGACTTTCACTATTTTTTTTCCTATGTAGATCTTTTTATTCTATAAAGATAGAGATTAACACCGATGCAAGAAAGTTTAATTTTATTTTCACTTCTGTTCCAATTTAAAAAACGAAGCATATTTAATGATTTTATTTTTTTAATATTCTTTTGGTCTCTTGATGTATTGTTTATGAAAAAATATCTAAAAAAATACAATTGTTCCTTTAATTTTTGAAAAAATAATTTATTTTTATATGGTTTTGTTCTCTCAATTTGATATAATTGTTTATGAAAAAAAAAAAGCAATTGTTTCCTTTAAGTTTTGAAAAAAAATAATTTGCAGAATCGGTCTTGAAAAAGGATGTTGATCTCTTTCCATCTCTTTCTATCCACTACAATTTTGCATGACAAATAAATAAAGGACATTTCACCAAAGACACATGTGATTAATGAATCCTAATTTTATGTGTTTTATACAATCTTATTAAAATATATCTAATTCTGACAGGCTGTATATTTGTTTTCTTTGAGCAATAAAATGGTTAAATGAGGTAGTTTTCTTTCAAAGAATAAAATTGGTTTAATTAGTGACGAATCATAATTTTGGGAGGACTAGGTTTTTTCTTTTTTATGATATCTATTAAGAACTAAGAAAAGCATATGTTTTTTTTGGACTACTAATTTGTGCAAAAAATAAACAATAAAAAAACATTATGACAAATTTAAGAACTAAGCCAAATTATTTTTAAAGTTTAAACTTTCATAAATTGGAATTACAAATAAAACTTAAGTGAGAGTTAAGTAAGACTAAGTAGATCTAGCTCTCTAAATCAAACCTTATTAGATAGAGACTCTCATGTTAAATTGTAATCAAAGTTTGTAACGGTCTTAACTGTTAAGATAATATAAATACCTTGTATACTACATACTTTGTTGTTAATGAGAAAATATTGTCTCTTGTTTCCTCTATTTCATTGTTCATCCATTTTGCATTTTCAGTGTTAGATAATTTGTGTGTGAGAAGTGTTGATTGCGCGGCAAAAGCACAGGCCTGTGCATACAATTGTGTGAAAGCATGGTAGAAGCAGAATGATTGTTGCAACAGGTGTATTGTCCCTGGTCCAGTAGATTTGTATCATAGATTATGACGATTGGTGCATCAAGATGGATGTGATTCTTAGACATGAAGAGTGGATGTGATTGTCAAGAATGGGTTTAAAGAACCCACCACGAATGCAAATGATGAATATAAAATAACATTCAAAGAGAACAAGAAACTGAGGATTAAGTGGCTAATGGCTATACTAAGTCACTAAAATGTTTGAAATTTGAGAAACTTAGAGAGCTCATGGGGTTGATGTGTATAGATTCTTTGATTAGGATGGAGTGTTAAATAAAAATTAAAGTTTGTAACGGTATTAACCGTCAGACAATTTAAATACCTAGTGTACTGTATGGCTCACCAGTCCATCGACACAAGGAATCTCTCCTTGTATCGTTCACCGGTCCATCGGCACAGGGAATCTCTCCTGTATAGCCCACCGGTCCATCGACACAGGGAATCTCTCCTATAAACCTTCTCGTTTCACCTGTGTCATCAAGGCTGGGAGGGCTGGTGTACTGCGCAGTCCATCGGCGCATCGGCTTACCAGACAAAACTCTAGCGGACACAGGCCGCTAGCAACATATAGATCGTGTGGCAAAGCCAAAGACGATCGGCCCATTAGCCACACAGATAAAACACATTTTTTGATTAAGACAATTCGCCTAACCAAGCGTTCGTCGATCGATAGGCCAAACAGAAAACCTGGGTCAATCAGCCAGGTTAATTAAAGTTAAGCAAGTCGGTAATCCTAATTAAGGGATCATTGGGCCGTGATTAAGGAGCCCTAATTATAGGCCCACACCAGAAACTATAAATAGGGCCCAAAGGTAGGTTGGTGATGATCTTTAATTCCGCATTTATTACAGCAGTTACGATTATCGACCGATCGACCCTAAAACTGACTTAAGCATCGGAGTCTTTTAGACAGGTAAACCGATCACCCGTTCAACCGATCGGACCAGAGAGAAGATTGCGTGGAGTGGAATTTTGGACGGACTACTTGGAAAGGAAGCATCAAGGAGAAAGAAGTATAATTTAAGTGGTATTGGTAGGAGCTTGGTCCCTACACCCGAAACACCTTTTGTACATGTTTTGCTGTTAATGAGAAAATATTGTCTCTTATTTTCTCTATTCCATTATTCATCCATATTCTTCATTTTTGGTGTTTGATAATTTATGTGTGAGAAATGTTGTTGTGTGTGGCAGAAGCAAAGGGCTTGTGTATACAACTGTGTAACGTTGTGTTCGCTTCCGGTTAAAGACTATTCAAACAGATAGATTTACAAGGAATAAGTATGTTCATTTCTATAAACTTGAAGGCGATAGAAGGGACGAATGTGCATGAGACTCACTTATTTCCATCTTCACGCAATTGAAGGGATGTGCAAAGATTTACTATTTATCCAATGCAAATAACCAAAACTGCCCTTCACTTTTTTCTTTTCAAATTAAAGTGTGTGTGGTAGTGATGGTTGGTTTGTGGTGTAGTGCTGCAGTAGATTTGTCTTTACTATAGTAACTAATAATATTATTAGTTTTTTAATTCAACAAAAAATTAAAACAAAATTTTAGCCAATCAAATTTTATTTTAATTTTGTTATACCTCTTAAATTTTTATTCTAACTAAATAGCTTATATTTCCATTAATTCTAAATTAATTTTACCTAAATAAAATTTATTTTCTCTTCATTTTAATTATAGGGACAAAAGAGTAATTTTATAATTTAATCTATTAAAATATATTTTTTATTTGTCACATCTATCAAATTATTCACAAACTTTCATAAACTTTCTCTTCAAATCCTTTTATCTATTCCTCAAAACAAACAACACTATAATCTCCTCTTTTATCTCTTCAAATCCATCTAATTACTCTCCTCCAAATCATTTCCCTAAAGTGAACATAACCTAAGAGCGTGGCAGAAATAGGAGAATTGTTGCTACAGGTGTATTGTTCCTAGTCCAACATCCTACACCATTTCCTTTGTGACAAATTACTTGATCATATATGTTGAAAGTGGGTACTCTATTTAGAAATTCGTGAGTAACTCTATTTAACATTGCAAAATCTTAATTTCAGTTTAATATTTTGAGTTTACATTGGTCAGAACTATTACTTTTTACTTAAATTTTTATTTTTTTCTTAGAAAAAAATGAGGTGTGAAAAATGAGATATTGATTCCAAAACCGTGAAATGTTAAATTTATGGAAGTGATTACTAAGTTGATGGTGATTGGTGGTAAGATTAATAAAGATATTACGAAGAAGATGGCTCCATAAGATTGAACCTAACAACCTTTTGGCCAACTCCAAAAGGTGTTTGCTTTTTTGAAGTTACTGAAAATGGTGCTCTAAAATTTTAATGGGAACCGAAAGGTATAAAGGAAAATGTGATTTAGAGATTGAACTAAATAAATATCCTTTTCATTCTCTAGGTTTTCACGATTTATGTTTTGTGTTGTTTTTCTTTAAAGTCCAATTATAATCAATTAAGTTTATAACATTGTCAAAAGTTAGGAATGTAATGTAATATACAAACTCATCCACTCTAATTCAAAAATATTTTAGCAAGATTACTCAATTTCATTCAGTTAAAATGGAGTGATGTAAATGTTCTATATTTAATAAACTCGATTTAACCCAATAATACAATAAAAATATTAATTATTTTTATCGTATAAATATTATAAGTAAATATTTTTATCACATATAACACATGTTATAAAAGTAAATATCAATATTTTAGCATAAAATGTTTGTTGAAAATTCGTTCACTTAGTAATCAAATAGAATTTTCAATTATAATTTCAACTTTTTATCATATTGAGTGTAAGGCCTTCTTATTTCAGCCCCAATCTTTAAGGGCTGCCCCAACTCTAATGGGCCTAAGAGTTGGCCCAAAGGAGAAACCAAACCCTAAGTCTGCCCTAACACACTCATTCTACTCACTTTCAGAAAACCTTAGAGCCGTAGCCGTCTCCCTCTCTGCTAGGGTTTGGTACCACCTTGGTCAATCAAGTTCGAACCAGTTCTTTTCTTCCACGTAACTGTTTCCTCATCCGTGCTTGCTTTTTCTGCTACTGTTACTCTGGGTAACTTATGTCCCTACCGTTCCTTTAAGTTTTTTCCAGCTCCTTAAGTTGTTCTTGAGCTAACCTCGGAGCTGCTGTGCTCGCTAGTTGGTTTTTGAGTTTTTTGCTAGCTATTTCCAGGTAAAGGAAGCTAGAACCCTTTGGTATGGTGTGATTGTGGTTTGTACTATTCTTGGTTTCATGACTTTTGAGTTGTGAACTGCTGTGGATGGCTGGATTTGTCTGGTTATTTTGTTTGGCATATGTATATGGTTGATGCAGGTGCAATGAAAACAGTGGCGAGGGTTGATAATCTCGCCCAAGCGAACTTGCCTCGCCTAGGCAAGATGAGCAAACACTCGCCCAGGACTTTTCATGCGAGTGGTCGCTCAAGCGACCAACTCAGTTTTGAGCGAGTGAGCGTCATGCTTAGGCGAGGGGAGTCTCGCCTAAGCGAGAATGCGTAGAGGCCATTGTTCCTGTGTGTCGAGCTCTCACCTAGGCGAAGGGAGCTCGCCTAAGCGAGAGACCCTCTCGCTTTAGCGAGACCCTTCAGCCTGAGCGAAGAGCTGGACGAGAGTGTGTTCCGGTATGGTGTTTTCCCTGTTCTTGGATGTTTGACATGTATTTGATTGGATTATTATATAATGGCATGAGAGGAATGGATATGCATGAGTGGGAGGGTGTATGAGTTGTGAATGACGAACTTGGATAATTCTTGGCATGTAATGAGCATGAAATGGTTCTAGGTGAGATTTCAGGGTCGTGCTTCAGTGGTCGGGACGTAATTCCATGACCCCTGTTAGTGGGAGTTCATGGTGGTGCCCCATCTATATAAATTGGTAAGGATTCAAGGTAAGGTTGGATCCTGACACTCTAAGGAGTCAGTTAGTCTCACTTAGAGCGGACCGACTCTTATGGTGAGAGTAGCAGGAGGCCCGAAACTTATTAAAGGCTAATCTTGTGTGGGGGGGATTGAACATTGTAACACTTGTAACACTTAGCTTGGGGGTGAGCAGAGATATCCACCACAAGTGCAAGCATCCGTTGAATCCGACTAGATTATATGTATCCGGATGAGTCGAGTCTGAGTCTAGTGTATTGTTCAAAAGTCATAACATATTTGTATGATATATATATATATATATATATATATATATATATATATATATACTAATTGAATTATGAAATACCATGTGACTACATGATAAATGGTCTCTACTCTAGCTTACCCTGTTTGCTTGTTTGGTTGCCTTGTATGTGGTTCTTCTTCCTTTGCGATGATCATCAATTTATTGATGTGAGCAGATGCGAGAGGTTCTCGCGGTCAATAAGGGAATGGTGACTCTACTGCTTAGCCGCCTGGGCTGGTTCTCGCTTAGTGTATTTTCTCTTAGGGCTATGACCCATGTATTAAGTTGTTTTAACCCTTAATTGTTTTACTGTTGGAGTATGTATCTTGTGCGTATTGGCATCGTGGTGTGCCTCAGGAATTCTCTTTTATGATTCTTGGATATCCTTAAGGAGTGATTTTATATTTTGAACCTTTGCTCGTAATATTATATTGTGTGACGTGTCGTTTAAGTAAGTTTATTTAAAAAATGGGACGTTACATTTATGGTATCAGAGCGGTCATTCCTTAGGTTTGTGGACTTTGATGTCCGGTTAGCTTTCTCTGTGTCTTTTTGAGTGTTCTTAGTTAAATTCCTGTCTTATCAAGCCTAACCAAGTGACTTCCTGTGTGCCAGTGAACTATGGCACCTCCTCGTAGGACTCCACAATCCGCCCAAGGCGAGGTACTTGATATCGCAGGGCGATAGAGGCGATGGTGGCTGCGATGACACAACAGAGCACGACGATGATGCAACAACATGAAACATCCATGCAGTGATAGGCAGCGTCGCTCGAGCAACAACAGCTGGTGATGCAGTAGATGGAAGCTGCTAGGGTAGCTGTTGAGGATGCCCACATGCAACATATGGAAGCTCTCCGGCAGCTAGAAGAGAACAGGATAGCTGCACCTGCTGTTGGTCCTGAGCCACGACTTGCAGTCAGGGAGTGGAGCCTGGAGGACTTTCTGAAACACCACCTAGTGAAGTTTGGAGGTAAGACGAGTCCTGACGCTGCAGACCAATGGCTAAATGACATGGAGAAAATCTTTGATGCGAAGATGTGTCCGGCAGATAACAAACTGGCATTTACTGTATATATGCTCACCGGAGAAGCTGAACATTGGTGGATCAACACCAAATCCATCATGGAGGAGAGGGACAAGCCTGTGACTTGGGAGGCATTCAGGGAGAAATTCCTCTCTGAATATTTCCCAGACAGCATCCGATATGCTAAGGAGGTGGAGTTCCTCCAGCTCACTTAGGGAGGGAAGTCTGTAACAGAGTATGCTGAGAGGTTCAAGCACCTCAGCCGTTTCTACACCATGCCACTTGATAAGGAGTGGCGATGCAGGAAGTTCGAGAATGGTCTTCGCGGTGATATCCGCTTGATGGAGGCTCCCTTGTCCATCAAGGATTTTGTTGCTCTAGTAGAGAAGGCTAGAGTGATGGAGAAGATGAAGCGTGAAGTAGAAGGTTAGTGCCCACAGCAACCACATCAACCACACAGGATTGGTGGACCATCTAGGTCCAAGTTGAGACATGAGGAGCGGAGGAGATCGTATAATAGACCCCACCATCAGTCTTAGGGGCCTAGGAGCTTCCCTCCTTAGCAGAGTCGAGTGTAGTGTTACATATGTGAGGGCCCTCATCTGAGGAGCGCCTGCCCACGCATGGAGGGTTACCACAGGTGCAACAATTGTGGTAAGGAGGGCCACTTTGGGAAATACTGTCCCACCCTTGCTAGGGCAGCGACACGCCCATCCTGTACAGACTCCCATGCAGAACCAGCAGAGGCACAAAGGCAACATGCCTAAGGCGACGGGCAGGGTTTACGCCATGTCAAGGGCAGAGGCTGCAAGATCAGGTAACCTTGTTATGGGTCATTGTGTGATAGGCGGAAATGATTGTTGTGTATTGTATGATGCAGGAGTGACACACTCCTTTGTGTCAAATGCATGCGTCAAAAAGTTTGGGCTGCCGTGTGTTAGCTGCAATGTGAACTTGTGGTATCTACTCCGGCGTCGAGTTTGGTCAGGACATCGTCCTTATGCGCTAGGTGTCCGGTGGAGGTAAAGGGATGCAGGTATAAAGTGAACCTGATATGCCTACCCCTACAAGAGTTGGAAGTGATCTTAGGGATGGATTGGCTCTCTGCTAATCGCATTCTTATAGATTGTCGAGAGAAGAGGTTATTGTTTCCCAACTCAGAGGAACCTGAGTTGTTATCATCTCACAGAGTTATGAAGGAGCTACAGGACGATGCTCAGTGTTTCATGATCTTCATACATCTAGAGGTGGAGGGAGAGGAGATGAAGTTTGTCATACCAATGGTGCAAGAATTCGAAGATGTGTTCCAGATGAAGTACCAAGGTTACCTCCTAGTAGAGAGGTGGAGTTCTCTATCGATCTGGTACGAAGAACCAGTCCAGTGTCAATGGCTCTATACCATATGGCACCGGCAGAGTTGGTAGAACTCAAGAAATAGATAGAGGAGTTGTTGGGAAAGCAGTTTATCTGACCCAGCACTTCGCCTTAGGGAGCACCAGTGCTGTTGGTGAAGAAGAAGGATGGGAGTTCACGTTTGTGTGTGGACTACCGACAACTGAACAAGATGACCATCAAGAACAACTATCCCCTTCCAAGAATTAATGATTTGATGGATCAACTGCATGGGTCGTCGGTGTTCTCGAAGATTGGTTTGTGTTCGGGATATCATCAGATCCTAGTGAAGGCAGATGATGTGTAGAAGACGACCTTCAGGTCCTGGTATGGACACTACGATATGTGGTTATTCCTTTTGGTCTGACCAATTCTCCGGCGGTGTTCATGAACTACATGAACATGATCTTCAGACCCTTTCATAGACGACATCCTTATCTATTCTAGGACTCAAGAGGAGCATGCAGAACACTTGAGGCTCCTGCTTAGTGTCTTGAAGGAGAAGCAGTTGTATGCTCAACTATCCAAGTGCGAGTTTTGGATGGATGAGGTGCAGTTTTTGGGCCATGTGATATCTGCACAAGGCATTGTAGTGGATCCGGCAAAGGTTGAGGCAGTGGTAAAGTGGGAAAGTCCCAAGTCAACAACTGAGATCAAAAGCTTCGTGGGTTTAGCTGGCTACTACAAGAGATTTATAAAGGGATTCTCGAAAATAGTGGCGCTGTTAACACAACTTACCCGGAAGGACCAACCCTTCACATGGATGGATAAGTGTGAGGAAAGTTTTCAAGAGCTTAAACGTAGGTTGACGAGTGCTCCAATACTTGTGTCCCTGATGTTGGTAAACCTTTCGAGGTCTATTGTGATGCCTCTCATCTAAGTTTGGGTTGTGTGTTGATGCAAGAGAAGAAGGCAGTGACGTATGCTTCGAGGTAACTTAAGGTGCATGAGAGAAACTACCTCACTCATGACTTGGAGTTGACAGTTATTGTGTTTGCCTTGAAGATCTGGAGGCACTATCTCTATGGTGCTTAGTTTCGTGTGTTCAATGACCATAAAAGCCTTAGTTACTTATTTGATCAGAAGGAGCTAAACATGAGACACATGAAGTAGGTGGAGTTCTTGAAAGACTATGATTTTGAACTGCTATATCACCCAGGGAAGGCAAATGTGGTAGTCGATGCCTTGAGTAGGAAGACAGTGCACACCGTGCATCTTATGATAAAGGAAGTGGAGCTACTAGAACAATTCAAGGATATAAAGCTACGAGTGGAGTTGGGATCCGAGTTCATTAGGTGTAGTACCTTAACTATATTTAGTGATTTCTTAGACTCGGTTAGGGAGAGGTAGTTGTTAGATGCCAGCTTGAACAGGGTACGAGAACAACTCGGATAAGATGAAGCGAGGGATTTCGCCTTCAGTAATTATGGTATATTGAGATTTCAAGGCAGGGTGTGTGTACCAGATGACGCAGAAGTGAAAAGGTTAATCCTTGAGAAGGGGCATAAAAGTCGTCTTAGCTTGCATCCTATCATGACTAAGAAGTATCAGGATCTCAAGGAGACCTTCTGGTGGCAGGGTATGAAAAAAGGATGTAGCTTAGTTCGTATCAGCCTGTCTAACCTGTCAAAAGGCAAAGGTGGAGCATCAGAAACCCCGTGGGATCCTACAACCCTTGGAGATACCAGTGTGGAAATGGGATAGCATCTCGATGGATTTTGTAACCCATTTGCCACGAACCTTTAGGGGGCATGACACCATCTGGGTTATAGTGGATCGACTGAGCAAGAGTGCTCATTTTTTGGCGATGAACTTGAGGATGTCCATCGTCAAGTTGGCCCAGTTGTACATTAAGGAGATTTTGAGGTTGCACATAGTACCTTCGAGTATAGTCTCCGACAGAGATCCACAGTTCACTTCACGGTTTTGGAAGACACTACAAAGTGCTTTGGGTAGCAAGCTCACCATGAGTTCGTCTTATCATCCTCAGACCGATGGCCAGTCTGAGAGGATGATTCAATCGCTTGAAGATTTTTTGAGAACATGCATACTGGATCATTTGGGTGCTTGGGATGAGGTATTGCCTTTGATAGAATTCACCTACAACAACAGTTTTCACGCGAGCATTGGCATGACGCCATATGAGGCTCTTTATGGTAGGAAATGTAGAACCCCTCTATGTTAGTATCAAGATGGGGAAGCAATACTTGTGGGACCAGAGTTGTTGGATCAGACTACTGAGAAGGTAAGAATGGTGAGAGACAGAATGCAGGCTTCTCAGAATAGGCAGAAGGCCTATACGAACCATGGGAGGAGACCTTTGGAGTTTGCGGCAAGAGATCATGTGTTCTTGAGGGTGACCCGAAACACTGGTGTGGGAAGGGCTCTCCGCTCAAGGAAGCTCTCTCCTAAGTTTCTTGGCCCTTACCAAATATCAAGGAGGATTGGGCCAATGGCTTATGAGATTGTTTTTCCTTTTCAGTTGGCGAATCTTCACCCGGTGTTCCACGTCTCACAGTTGAAGAAGTATGTGTTTGATCCGTCTCATGTGTTGGAGGCTGAAGATGAACAAATCAGAGAGGATCTTACTGTGGAAGTACTGCCAATTGCTTTAGAGGATAGCAAAGTTGAGGAGTGTTAAGGAAAATCTGTCAGTCCCGTCAAAGTCATCTGGAATCGGAGGACAGATGACTCTACATGGGAGTTGGAGAAGGATATGAGGAAATCACACCCGCACCTTTTTACCTGATAAGTTTTCATTTTCGAGGTCGAAAATTTTTGTTGTGGGGGAGAATGTAAGGCCTTCGTATTTCAGCCCCAATCTTTAAGGGCTGCCTAAATCTAATGGGCATAAGAGATGGCCCAAAGGAGAAACCAAACCCTAAGTCTACCCTAACACACTCATTCTACTCACTTTCAGAAAACCTTAGAGCCACAGCCATCTCCCTCTCTGCTAGGGTTTGGTACCACCTTGGTCAATCAAGTTCGAACCAATTCTTTTCTTCCACGTAAGTGTTTCCTCACCCGTGCTTGCTTTTTCTGCTACTGTTACTCTGGGTAACTTATGTCCCTACCGTTCCTTTAAGCTTTTTCTAGCTTCTTAAGTTGTTCCTAAGCTAACCTAGGAGCTGTTGTGCTCGCTAGTTGGTTTAGGAGTTTTCTGCTAGCTATTTCCCGGTAAGGGAAGCTAGAACCCTTTGGTATGGTGTGATTGTGGTTTGTACTATTCTTTGTTTCATGATTTTTGAGTTGTGTACTGTTGTGGATGCCTGGATTTGTCTGGTTATTTTGTTTGGCATATGTATGTGACTGATGCAGGTGTGAACAACGGCAAGGGCTGATAATCTCACCCAAGCGAGCTTAGCTCGCCTAGGCGAGATGAGTAGACACTCGCCCAGGCCTTTTCACCCGAGTGGTCACTCAGGCGACCAGCTTAGTTTTGAGCGAGTGAGCGTCTCGTTCAAACGAGGGGAGTCTTGCCTAAGCGAGAATGTGCAGAGGTCACTATTCCTGTGTGTCGAGCTCTCACCTAGGCGAAGGGAGCTCGCCTGAGTGAGAGACCCTCTCGCTTGAGCTAGACCCTTCAGCCTGAGCGAAGAGTTGGGCGAGAGTGTGTTCTAGTTTGGTGTTTTCCCTGTTCTTGGATGTTTGACTTGTATTTGATTGGATTATTATATAATGGCATGAGGGGAATGAATATGCATGAGTGAGATGGTGTATGAGTTGTGAACGACGAACTTGGTTGGTTATGAAAGTGGCATGGTAATGAGATGAGTTAAAATTCTATATTCATGGATGGAGTATGAGGAGTTGGTATGAGTTTGACCTGGAATATAAAAGAGGTTGGTTATAAAGGTTGACATGAGATGTATATGCACGATAAATATATTACATGGTTGTTTGAATATGATTGGTATGTGGTCAGTACGTAATTCCTTAAAATGTCTAGGTGATATTTCAGGGTCGTGCTTTAGTGGTCGGGACATAATTCCATGACCCTGTTAGTGGGAGTTCATGGTGGTGCCCCATCTATATAATTTGGTAAGGATTCAAGGTAAGGTTGCATCTTGACACTCTAAGGAGTCAGTTAGTCTCACTTAGAGCGGACCGACTCTTGTGGTGAGAGTAGCAGGAGGCCCGAAACTCTTTAAGGGCTAACCTTGTGTGTGGAAACATTGTAACACTTGTAACACTTAGCTCGGGGGTGAGCAGCTCGGGGGTGAGTATATATATATATATATATATATACTGTTTGGATTGTGAAATACCATGTGACTGCATGATAAATGGTCTCTACTCTAGCTTACCCTGTTTGCTTGTTTGGTTGCCTTGTATGTGGTTCTTCTCCCTTTGCGATTATCATCAATTTATTGATGTAAGCAGATACGAGAGGTTCTCGTGGTCAACAGAGGAATGGTGACTCTGCTGCTTAGCCGCCTGGGCTGGTTCCCGCTTAGTGGATTTTCTCTTAAGGCTATGGCTCATGTATTAACTTGTTTTAACCCTTAATTGTTTTACTGTTGGAGTATGTATCCTGTGCGTATTGGCGTCGTGATTTGCCTCAGGTATTCTCTTTTATGACTCTTGGATATCCTTAAGGAGTGATTTTATACTCCGAACCTTTGCTTGTAATATTATATTGTGTGACGTGTCGTTTAAGTAAGTTTATTTATAAAATGAGACGTTACATCGAAAATTGTTATACATTATTATTAACTTATAAAAATTTTAAAAATAATGATTTTGAACTAGTTTATTTAAAAGGCGACAATTTTTTTAATTATTTTGTCATGGATTTAGTATAATTAAACCTAAATTCAGTTTTGTAAAATACATGAATGTGATACTCCTCTATCTTCAAAACCTTATCCCCTTCACTGAGAACTACATTATGTTGGAAGTAGATTCAACGGTGAAATGAAAAGTCAGGTTTGATTATAAATTTCTTTTTTGTTCTGGATTTTTGAAATCTGATTGTTAAGTTATTATTGCGCCATGTGTGCTTATAACTTTTATAATAGATTAAAGGTCATTTAACATAAACTTGACCCAATATTCTAAACATGTATATAAAGTACCCACTTTTTTAAAACTCTTGTTTATGAGCGTCCATGATTTATTACATGTTGTTTATGCCAAATAGGCAACATTTTTTATATATGATATGGTCTTAAGATAAATAAAACTCATTTTATAATCACCAACTAAAAAAAATGACCTATTTCTATTTTAGGTAAATGGTTTTGATGGGTTGCTATATGAGTATTTGTCTAAATGCTAAAATGGTGTAGTGTGACAAGCTCCGACGTGGGTTCTTCATTATTTGAAAGGATTATTTGAACGTTTTAATTTATGGTGGATCTTATACACTAGAAAATTTCTCACACGCTATGCTTTACTATATATGGTACTATGCTCAACTAGAAGGCTTCATAAGGTAATGCATATGTCATGACAGAGGCGGTGAAGGAAGCCATATAGCTAAGGGGTTTAGCTAAAGAGTTGTACGTGCAAGTTAGGTTGTCACCGACTTCTGTGACAACAATAATGCTATACAATTATTCAAAAAGTGAGTTTACTACAAAAGAACTAAACCTTTCTAACTTGTTGAAGATCTATTTTTTGTAGTAAGGAGGAAAATAAGCTCTCCCTCAAAGCTAACTTTCATTTTTCCTCGAAAAAAATTAGTTTTCTTTTTCTCTTAGTTATGTCTACAATAACTTGATTTCACCAATTCATAGTATAGTCTTCAAATTCTAAGGATGCCATAAAAACCTTATCGTCATCTTGAAGATTTGGTCAAACTTCATTTGTCATACCAGGTAGGCTTCCGAGTCATTAGCTCATTAAATTTAGGAATTTTAATCTTTCTTAACATCTTATATCTTATGGACGTGTGGTTCCCAACTCCTCTCGTCTTTGACCTTGCTTTAGTCTAAAATTATGCTCATCTTTATCATTATCTCTCCTAGGTGTGTGGTTCCCAAACTCCTCCCGTCTTTGACCCGTCCTTAGTCTAAAAACATGCTCCTCTTCATCATTATATGAAGAATGGTTTGAATAATCATTTCTCCTTCTCTTTCGAACCACTCTCTCCAATCTCACACTCATATCTTCATTAGACGTTTGGAGCCTTTCAAACTACATTTGAGTCTGTTATTGTATTTGAGTCATTTATAAGTAGAACTTCTCAAGTGCAACCATGATTGTCGTAGTCTTAGGTGATGGATGATTCCCCTTCAAACACTAGAACTCATGCAAAATCAAGGTAAATAGTTAATTAGAACTACAACTAACAGAAAAAAGAAAAAAAGAAAAGAGATCATTTCCATGAATTAAATGCAAAAATGCGCAATTATAAACATGAAAAACACGAAGAATCGAACAAAATTTCAAAATAAAATACAAAACATAAACATTCAAAACAATTTAGGTTTTCTTCATATGATAGAAAAATAAGATAGAAGAGAAATTCAAATCAGAACCTTGCTATTATACATGATGATACAATACTAACCAGGAAAACGTGTGATCGCTTTTGAATTTGAATCCTCAAGATGTATAAACAAAAAAAAAATCAGAGAAGGAGACACCACAGTCTAGCATATTGATAAGTTAACAAAGATTTACCGTAAAGATTTCGATCTTTGATAAGAACTAGAGTGGAAATGTCACAATCAAACAAATTGATAAGTTAAGGAAGATTCGCCACAAAACATTCAATCTTTGATAAGAATAAAATTTCAAAACAAAGAACAAAGAGAGTTCTATCTCAATGAAAAACTAATTTTTATATAATGACCATCCAAGGTGTCTAAATATGTATTTAGTGCCCCTCTATATAGGCACAAATGCTTAAGACACCTAAGAAACCCTAAAAGAAGCCCAAAAGACATCATGTCTAAAAATAACTTGAAAATTTAAAAACAAAAACAAACTTTTTAAAAATTAAAAGAAAATTACAAACATTTCAATTGACTAAACTATTCTATAATTGTGATCCAAGCCATGAACTTCATGTCCTTTGAATTCCAATCTTCATGGAGTATCATGAGCCTCGTGGAAATTTGTTCTTCTAAGTGTTTGTTCCTTGACCTTGTCATAGGTCCTTTGAATTACAATGACTCTTCAACAAGTTCTTAACCTATAGGATCAAGCGATGGTTCTCTATCAAAAGTGACATGATAAAAATATATTTTTTTATCATCTTCAAACTTGAATTTAATCTAATTTAATCTAAAAAAACGAATTATTATGTAAAATCTAGATTCAACTTTATATATTATAATAATAATAGTCATAACCCCAAATTCTAGTAACAAAATAAATTATTGCTTAGCATTATATTATATTATATTATATTATATATATATATATATATATATAATATATATAAATAAAAGATATAGATGTCATTATAGACCATTTACATCAATTTTGATAACATACTATAGTAAACTTAAAGTCTTTATAGCTTGCTTAGATACATATGTCACACAAGTTTAGGAACTATCCTATCTAACCTAGTTCTCGTTTAGGCCTTCAGTGGCATGTATCGACCCCTGAGCTACTATCCCTATCTACACCTATTGTTGCTCATGTATTAACATACTATTGTTGTAGAGAAAAAATAATTAACAAACTGATAATTGACATTATCATGTTTTTTATTATATTTAGTTTTATCTTTTATTGGTATTTTTATTATTATGTTTTTAAATAATTAAGTGTTTATTAAATAATTTTACAAAAGATTAGTTTTTATGTTTTATATAATTAAGGTTTTATTTAACACAATTAAAAATAATTATTTTAGAGAGATGAGACTTGATCTAAAAGGAGAAAAAGTAGAACCTCATTCTAGAGGTTGGAGACATTCATCATTATTCTTTTCTAGTGTTCATAATGTTCATAATGTATAGGAGTAACTAACTCCCTTATTCACGAGTGTTAGACATAATGTATCTTAACTCTTTGTGATTTTTACTATTCAATATATTTGTGTTCCATTAATCTTGTGTTCTATTCTCGTTCTTAATTACATGATAATTGATTGATTGCATATTTGTGGGTATCTAATTATTGGACATGGGGTTAGAACATAGACTAGGATACAACAACTAATAAATTTAACTCTAGACATGGAGATTTAATCATTTTTCATTTTAAACATTCAAACTTAATGCTTAATGCGAATCCATGGAAAAATAATTTAAGAGATTAGAATTTGTATTGCTAAGGTTTAGACTTGTTTCTAAGAAATTAGGGCTTGTTAAAGTTATGTGAATGCTAGAGTAGGAATTAGAAGTATGTTGTGTAGTATTTATACATTTAATTTGATCAGGAAACTCAACCTCAGTGAAGCCTTCCCCATATATTTCATTTAATCAATTTCATTGTTTTCTAGAAATTAGATTTATTTTTTTCACAAATCAATATTTTTCATTCCTTCAAAGTTTTTCGCCTAAATTAGTAAATAAACATAGTTTTTCTAAACAACGCGAGTCTCTTGGGAAAATGATATATGGACTTATCTACACCTTTCTATTTCTCTCCCACTTTCTATTGTTAAATTGGCATAGATGAAAAATCTTAATCTGATTCAACAAGTCTTGAAAAGGTTAACTCTAGTAGCTCCCTACATATGATCCTCTTTCTAAAATTAAACATAAACGTTGGCCTCCAGCACCACTACACAGAGGGCTCCTAGTACAACTTTTTTCCCAACACCATGATGAACTGCCCAACGAAATTGAGACAATAGCTTACTATTAAAACCGTGTCTAGCGTCATCTAAAATCCATACATCGTTAATTTTCATTGGAGCTCTCTATCAAAAGTTCACTAACCAATGCCAAGAAACATCTATTTGAAAATCGGACCATACCACTTGACTTATAGGATGATAAAGGCTCATACTGATCATAAAATCACTATGTGCAACCGAGATAAGGTTGTGTGCACTCATAGGAAAATTTTGAAGCTCAAAGAAAGGGAATAAATTGACTTACCCGAATGAAGAAATTGATTTGAGGTTTTCGTAGTACTCGCTTAGAGGAGCACTTCTATGATTTCCGATATTCAAAAGGATTAAAGATTGTCATGAAATTGTAGAGAGAAGTCACAATAAAACCAGGTTAAAAGTTTTAGAGAGATGGTTATTGTATTAAAAGGACTAACATAAAATCCTTTTATAGCTTAAACTTTTAAACATTAAATATTGAGTATTCATTGTTTTAACTTCCACACTACTCTTAAAACTAATTTCCTAGGTTCTCACAATAATAACAATGCTAACAGTAATAAGAATTGTTTCTATAGGACCAATCAGACATTCTCAATTCCTTGATGACTTGGTCTTTAGATCTCTTCAATCTTCTGTTTGCATGGTTCTTCAAGGTTCTGATCGTTCCAACCTCTTTGGGTGTACCTGCAGTAAAGCACTTTGATGCTTAAGTCAGCAAGTGTATTAACTACTATAATAAACGCGTCTTTACAACCATACTTGAGACCTTTATTTATAGAAGTTGTTATGGGATTTTACCTTTTTCCAAGTTTAATCATGGCCAAATCATACCTTAATCACCATTAGTTGGTTGGTTTGTGGTTATAATAGGTTAAGTGTTAATCTGATCTTTATTTTGCAATTGGTTGGTCTTGCCACTCGATCTGGATAATCAAGGGTGTATTGGTCAGTCTTGTTAATCGACCTAGGAGATCAGTCTCAAGGTATACTGGTTGGTTTGCTAATCGATCTGGGAATTGATCCTAGAATGTACTGGTTTGTGTTGTCAATCGATCTCGGAGATCGACTCAAGGGTGTATTGGTTGGTCTAGGACTTAACCTAAGTATTATCTACCAAATAATAATAATAATAATAATAATAATAATAATAATAATAATATTATTATTATTATTATTATTATTATTATTATGACTGAGTAATATAGTATGAAAAACTAGAATAAACATTATATATTTTAGTATGAATTGTTTATCCATTGTCAATATTTCTTTTAAAAACATAGCCTAAGTGGTGTAAAATTCCACTTAACATCTAGCTGTCTGACATTTCCACTTGTGGAACTTAGTGACTATATTGTTTGATTCATATATAGCATTTTATAAGAAAAAAAAGCTGCAATAATTATATATATGTTGTTTCTTTCTTTGTGGGGATGGCTGGCTTTCTGTTGTGTGCATTTATTTATGCTTTTGTCGTTAGTGTACTGAGTAATGTAACATTTGCACTCTTCATAAATGTGAAATTATTTATTTTTGTCAAAATTTGAATTCCACTTTCTTTCTTACCGTGATTTTCTTTTCCATATATTTATTTTTATGTTATATTAGAATTTTCTTACCGTGATTACATAAACAAATTATTCTGGTATACTTCGCAATTTAGGAGATAACAAAGAACTTATTGAATGCCTATTATAACATCAAGACGCAAAATTGGTCAGATATTTCGTGTTAAATTGTATCTACGAACCTAGTATCGTATGATGCTTCAAGCTCATTTACACATCTCTTCGTAATCATTGTGTTAGTCTTAAAAATATTTCCACGTGATTGATAATTCAAGTATAAGTCTAAATTTTACGAGATTAAAAAAGTTGAGCACCTTAAAAAAAAAATAATCATATTTTTTGTTTTTGTAGAAGTGAGCGAACAAGAAGATGTTGCCCTGAAAAGGTTATTGCATGTAAAGGACAAACCGTTTTTTTGGCAAAAGGTTGGACACTTGTTTGACAAAAGAACGTGTTGGGTTCTTGTAAGCATGTGTATGTGCAAGCACCTGGACCCTTTCCAACCTTTTCTTTTTTATCAATTCCGCAAACAAACACTGCTTAGTCCACAAACATCTATCAAGATATGTTAAACTAATTCAACCTTCTTCTCGATAAACCAACACCACTCAATTATGAATGTAATCACTTCGCTTCACAAAAATAGGTTTTATTTTATCCAAAGAATCAAACACTTTGAGGACACTTCTTCATAAACTGGGTCAAAGCTTTCATTACAATAATGGAAAATGTTTAGATATATTTTTAGTGGTAAAATATTTTATTCTAATTTTTTATTTTTTAATTCTTTTATTTTTATTTTAAATTATTTGAGATATTTGAGTTTTGTATTTCTTTCTAAAAAAAAAAGTATTTATTGTAATTCACTTTCACTATTATTTTGAAGTATTTTTTTATTTCTATTTTATTATTTTAACATTTTTGTTATAATAATTATTCTTGTAAGGGTTGACATTATCTTATAGAATAGTACCGTTTTCTCCTTCCTTTATATTCAAGATCTTCTCCTCCAACACTTCAAAGGGTAGTTATGTGTACGCAAGGACCTATAAAGCTAGTTCAAATTTTAATAAAGTAGTAAACCTGTCGTTAATGAATATATATATATATATATATATATATATATATATATATATATATATATATATATATTGTTAGGAATCCAAGTATGAGTCTAAGTCTCATATTAAACAATGAGAAAGTAGAGCACTATATAAGAATAAAGACCCATAAACTCATTATCTTAAGGTTTTGGGTTGAGAGTGATATCAATGTCTTATGTAGTTGGGTTCAGGTCTCATTAGCATTATATCTTCTCAGTGATACCCCTCTTTATATATATATATATATATATATATATAAGGATATCATCGGAGGAGTCACACACAAGGTTATAAGTTTAAAACATGTTGATGTCATATAAAATTTAAAACTTTAGGTTTTAAATATGATTACTCAATCATAAGAATAAAAAAATATTTTTTTTCTATCTTGGAAACATATCTTTATTCCAACAACCAAGTTTTCATTTACATAAAACATGTAAAAATATTTTAAGAATGACATGATATAGTGGAACTCAAAGCAAATTAAAACATTATATCCTATAAATTGAGATGACCTTATATTTATGGTATTATAACCGCTTAATGGACCTTTTACTTGGGTTTACATTAAGTGTCTCAATTGCCTTATCATGTGATTAATAATTTTAACTGTGATATAATCCTCTACTCATAATTATATTAGTGAATTAAAATATTAATTCCTATTATGTTGAGATGATCTCATCCTAACACTAAAAAAAACTCTAAATAATAAACAATTTTAGTGATAAAAAACAATTAGTTACTATAGTAATCAATTTAGATACAAATTTATAAATTAAAAATTATTGGTAACTAAAATAATTTCTAAATTGTTCACTATAATAAATTAGCATCTAAATCAGTCACTAACATTAGTCATAAAGGTTTCAACTAAAAAAAATAGTTTAAATTAGTCTTTATTTAATTAATTAGAGATTTTCTTCTAATGTAAAATAGTACAACAACTACCACTATAAAAAACATCAAAATAAATACAATACTATGATTAATAGACTCTAATACAACATAAATGATTAATTTTAAAAAAAGAGTATAAAAGTATTTTTAAATTAAATAAAATTAAAAATAAATTTCATTTAACGTCAACTAAGCCAATTATAAAGTAAATAAATTTTAAATGTGTCAACACCAAATTTTGTTCGGGTGAATAAATTTATTTTCAAAAAAAAAATAAAAAAATAAAAAAATGTTTTTTAGTTAATGGTAATAAATAGAAAGTGAAATAAATTTCTCTTCAAAGACTTTCAAAATTTAATTTTAGCAAAAAAAAAGGGGGAGACCAAAAAATGAAAAAAAGAAGAAGGAAGAACCCAATTTGTTTTTAATTATCATACTCATTCTCATTAGCCCAACAACCTAACATATTTTGATCATCACGCCTTGTTTCCTTTGTTCTTGATAGAGAAATAGTGATATGATCATAATAATTAGAAACAATATCTCTTTTATAATGATTAGAATCAATACTATTGATGATGATGATGATGATGGATATTGTGCTTTGATTTGCTGTGATTTGATTTATGTTGTGTTGCTATCATGACTAATTCCTTCGTTATATTGTTCATTACAATTAAGGTTAGAATTATATTGGTATTGCAATGTGTGAATATAAATACATAGTGTGTCATATGATAAGGTATCGAAAAAAAATATTCTCTACACTTGTCTAGTTCTTTCCCATCATCATTCACCTATGATGCTCCGACACAGTGCCATAATGATGCTTCCCGCTCCCAAAGCGGACACGGACGTGGAGGCGCGGTGGACACCTACATGACGTGGTGTCGGGAGCTTCTCCATGGATCAGACGCGTCCAACTCTTCGACACATGTAGGAGGACACCTCCATCTGTGTTGGATGCGCAACTCTGATACGAGATTAAAATAATTTGTCGCGTATCCGAGCAAAAATACTTTTGTTCACGTTTTGGTCTGTTCACCTTTGGGTAATCTCGCTCAGATATTGGTTTTGGTTGGCATTATTGGTATTTATTTTTTCTATTTTTTAGAGAATAAATTTTGTTTGCCATTTTTTAGAGAATAAAGGGAAACCTAACAAATTTAAAATAAAAAAGGAAATAGAAGAATAAAAAATAATCTTTCATACCTTCTATTAAAATAAATCCAAAAAAATTAAAATAAAAAAGAATAAAAAATAACCTTTCATATCTTCTATTAAAATAAACCCAAAAAATTTAAAATAAAAAAGGAAATAAAAATAATAAAAAATAATCTTTCATACCTTTTATTAAAATAAACACCTCAAAATACAAGGAAAAGGAAACTAGCCTGTGGGATATTGCTGGGGATGATTTTTCAATGGATGCAATGAAATTCTTGATATTGCTAGCCTATCTCTCGATGAACCAGAATTAGAAGTTGTATTTTTTGATGAAGATTAACATATATAAGACTCAAACATTATATATTTTAAATGTTTTTTTATTATGAAATATAACTATTAGATTTTAATATGTATATCACAGTGTCTATGTCTTATACTTTTTCAATTTTGTCGTATCTCCGTATCTGTGTCTGTGTCGTGTCCGTATCCGTATCCGTGTCTGGGCATCATAGCCATTCGCAAATACACATCTCCTTTTTATCTCTCTTTTGAAAAAAAAAGACATATCGAAGGAAGTAGAAAAAAAAAAGAAGAAGAAGGGAAAATGTAGTTGTATTGTAGATTCAAAAGTTTGGAAGGTACGTCTCTCCTTTTTTTTTTTATTTGTGAATTTTCAATTTTTATTGGATTTTATTTTAATATTGTACATGTTTTTTTTACAGATAACTTTGACATTTTTTGTTAGGAATATTATTTTCTACTATTTACAAATATGTTACTCTAAAAATCATAAAAAGAATATTTTTCCTTTTTCCTTTTTCCTTTTAGTGTATGTTCGACCACTCACGTCACGTGACATCCATTTTCAAATTTCTTTTTTTTTCTAAAAATTATATAAAGAACCAAAAATAAAAAAAATTTCTTTGTTCACTTTTTGTGTCTGTTCGATTGTTCGCATCGAATAACATCTATTTCCAAATAATTCAAAATTCCAAAAACAAACATAAAAAAGGTTTTCAAAATTATAAAAAATAAGCAAATCAACAAGTTTCTCAAATAGTTTTTTCATTAAGAACTATGTGATCCTTTATTTTCCATTATGAATGGAAATACGGAGGAACGAGGTCAATTCTTGTCGGGTTCACCAAATAAAAATTAAATAATTTCTCAAATTATTTCATTTAGAACTATGTGGTACTCCCACTTATTGTTTACCAACTGTCGTGAAAAATGTCATGAAGTGGATCATAGCTCTAGTAACCTTGATCTTTAGGTATTAGGGAACTATGCTTGTGAGCACATATATTTTGCCTTAGAACTTAAAGCTTTAAGTGTCAAACCTCTGATAAGGCACAAAAGGGAGACTATTTACGTCATTTACCGTCACCTTTCCTTGTATATAGTAATAAATCCATCACAATTTTTATCATCACACCATTATTAAAAAAAAGAAAAAATTGTCTCCTAAGGCATAAGCATACATTTCATTAGCATATCATGTGAATAAGTGCCTTGTGATGCACAAACATGCATTGTATTCCCATTCTATGGTCATCCATAGTACCTTGTCCATAGTTTCAAACACATCGCATGCATCGATATAATTTAAAGAAAAAACGAGAAAAATTGAACTAAAATTAATTCAAATTATTTCCAATTTTCCTTATCACCAAATTCTTGGAATCTTTCTTATGAAAAATGAGAAAATAATAAAACATTTTTTGGTCAAATTAGTGAATTGAATAAAGAAATAAAACATTTGTTATTATTTCTTTTGAAGCATTGATCTAATCTTGCATACATGAAATTGTTCAAATCCATCTCTCTCTCTTCCACCATAAACCTTGTTTTCATTTTTCATAAAGGATTATCACAAAACAGGGGCACTGTCTTATGATGATTACAAACAACTCTTTTGACACATCAAAAATGAAGAAAAGTTTGCTAGACTAAAATATCTAAAGGTCTAGGAAAAGATATGACAAAATTAAGTGAGAAAAAATGAGAACAAAACAAGGGGCATTCTGTCATATGAAATAAATTATTTTCCATTGAATTAATTTTTTTTAGAAAAATAATCATGTTTTGAAATTATGTGTGACCTTGTTTATTTATAAAAAAAGTAATTATCCTTTGTTACCCCATTTAAGCCTTAAAAAAATTCATTCAAATTATCCTCAATAAGGGTTACCCTCACATTGAGGGTTGACATAATGTTTGCATTTGCTTCATCTGACTGGTAGGTTCACCAATAAAAAATATCAAAAAAAAAAAAGAAAAAAGAAAGAAATGATATGGTTATATCAAGAAAAGAAAAAGAGAGATGCAAAAGTTTGGAGAATGAGAATAAAAGGTCAAAATATAGAAAGAAAAAAAAAGTTGAACAAAATGAAGTCAAACAAATATTGAATGAAACATTATTCAAAGGTTCTTGTTTGAAAGAACCCTCACATCACTTTTTGGGTCCTTTACTATCATGTACTTACATACCCCTAGCCTTGGCCATTATACAATCCTAATGAAGTTCACACAGATCAAAGATTTGGTTGTTATCTTTCAAAGGTTTTAATTTAGAGGAAATTATTGATTTGCTAATAGGTTTGTTCTAAGATAATGGTGAAAAAAAAAAGATTGACAAAGTGTGTTCATAAATTTGCTTTTAAACACTAGGACAGTTTATTTTTGGTTAACATGTTTTCAGAGCTCCAAAATTAGCATGGGCAATCAAGCAAGGTTAAATTAGATCTTTCTTTTTTCGATTCATTCTTCGTGGAACTTCACCTTTAATTCCTACCATATTTCCCACTCTAAGCCTAAACCTTGACGAACCTTACCATAGTCCATCTTTATCTATACAAACCCAAACTAGGACAATCATTTTGTTTGTAATTCATATATTCCCATCATTCATCCTGAATTGAGCATTTCTTCATATTGAGGACTATGATCACTATGAGTAACTTGTGAAGACACCATCATTTTTCCACCTCCTCAATTGGGAAAAGCCAAACATGCTTTTGAACCTTAAGACCATCCTAGACTCCCACACTAGGGACAACATTTTGAAGTCCCCATCATTTTCTTCATACCATTAATAATTGGGGCAAGTAAAAATACATTTTATGTCTTGAGAATTCAAATTGGGACAACTACCTAGTTAATGGTCATTGAATCCTTTAGATATAGACCTTCTCCTCGGGATTGACCTAATTTTTTTTCAAAAAGTCAAAATTGCAAAAAAAAAAAAGTTTTCGGATCGCGAACCTCTACATGGTAATGGTCGTCGAATCTGTTGGATGTATACCCTCTCCTCGGGATTGGTCTAATTTGTTTTTTTTTTCAAAAAGTAAAAAAAAATCAAATAAATAATGTGTCAAATCGGGACCCTCTAGTTGGTAACGGTCACCTATTTCTTTTCTTTCAGAGAGAGAGAGAGACATTCTCCTTTGGAATGGTCAAGTTTATCCTTAAATCTATCTTCTTTTGAAACTCAGACGAAATTAGTATTTCTATCTTTACTTATCTTTTATTATGATATTATGAAAATGTCAAACTTTCATATAATCTAGTAAAATCTAAGTAAAGAGGGGCAGCTATCTGTCGCAACCGGCATCGCGACGGGAAGGCGAACCGAAAAAAGAAAACGCGTATAAAAAGAGATTTGGAGTCGCCACCACAGTTATTTTTGGAAAACTATGGAAAACCATCAAAATAAGATAAGTCTGCGGAAAACCAGATTTTGGATCCGGGAGTCGGTTACGCGTAGGGAAGGTGTTAGCACCCTACAGCGCCCGCCCAAGGGCGGTACCTTTAATTAAAAATGCAAAGTCGATGTGATTTTTAAAATGTTAATTTTCCCCAAAAATAATAAGACAAAAAATGCTAAAAAAGGAAACGTAAATATTTTTTAATTTTTTTGGGCCCGACAAGGATTGACCTTGGTCTTACGTATTCTCATTCAAAATGAGAAATCAGGGTTACGTAGTTCTTTATGAAACGATTTGGAAAACAATTGAGAAAATGATTTGATTTTTTGGAGGTGAACCTGACAAGGACTGGCCTTGCTCCTACGTATCTCACGGTGGAGAATCAAGGATCACGTAGTTCTTAAAACGACTTTGGTTTGAAAATGTTGATGTTTTTATATTTTGAAAATTTTATATATTTTTTTGTATTTTTTGAATTACTTGAAAATACGTGTTACACGAGACGGGCGGTCGAACATACACTAAAAGGGAAAGAAAACTATTTTTGTTATTTTTGAAAATGAGTGTCACGCGGTGCGAGCGACCGGACAGACACAATAAAGTGGAAGAGAATATTTTTTCATTTTTTTGGATTTATTCTATTTTTTGTAATTTTTTGTAATAATTTTCAAATATTTGTTTTTGTTTAGAAATAATAAAAAAAACGAAAATCAATAATAATAATGAAAAAGTAAATAAATAAATAAAAAAAACAAATTAATTAAGAAGGATGAAAGTGAAAAACAAAACATGGGGTACGTAAGTAATTAGTGAGAGGTACATGAAGTAAATGAGGTGTCTTTATTAAAAGTGGTGGTGCGGCGAGTAAAATATAAAACAAGCCCAAAATGAGAGTAAAAAGTGTGTGCAGGGGTGTGGGATTAGTAATTGTGGAGGTGCGCGAGGAAGTGAAATGATGCAGGGACAGCCCAACAAGCAAAAAACAAGGCGGGAGTGCAAGATCGCAAAAAATGGAGGTGCACGAAGTAAAACAAAAATCTGTCCCAACAAGCAAAGAAGACAAATTGATTTGGAGTGTGAATAATAGGACCAGGGGTGCAAAGAGCACGGCTGGCCCCATTTAAAGCAACAAAAGGGGAGGGTGTAATTAGTGGCATGGGGTGCACGAAGTAAAGGAGAGAGAAACATGACATGGCATATGGAGGTGGATGAGGTAAAAGTAGGGGTGTACGTGGTAATGGAGGGGTGCGAAGGATAAAAATGGAGGTGCAGCGAGCAGAAGTGGAATTATTTGAAATAAGAAACTGAAAACCCTAATCAGCCTCCGCAGCTCCTTCTTCTTCTCGACGCCACCATCGTAGCTCCAGGCCCTGGGACGCGCTTGCTTCTCCTTCAACGTCGACGACGTCACCGGCCACCGTCGCGAGCCTTGCCGACGACGACACCATCGTTCGATTCCTTGCGTGAGGCACTCCGTCCACAACGTCTTCTCTCCCTGCGAAATCTGGATCGAGGCACAGCAGCCATATCGTCGTCGCCGCTTGCCCTCGCCAGCGACGCCTGGAGCCGACGACACTGCTCTTCTTTCTTCTTTTGCGCGAGACCCTTTCTTCTTCATCTGTTGCGAAAAACGTCGGAACCCGTGGCCAAGATTTTTCTCCGCTCCAGCTCTGACCCGCCGGCGGCAACGTCGTCGGCGATATCTTCCTTTCCTCCCGTGGTTTCTCTGTTTCTGATTGGAGGTATGCGACCGGGAAAACGCGAGAGTTTGGCGTACTGTGTGAGATTGGTTGGTTCGTGGTAAAGAGTTGGGTTGCGTGAGTTGGGGGTGTTGATGATGAATGTGGAATGAGGGTGTGAATGAAGTGTGTTTTTTGTTCTAGGGAGGAGAATGGAGTATTGTGTGTTTGTTGTGGTGATCGGTAATGGAGATAAGCGTGAGTTGGAAGGGTGTGACGGTAGTGAGAGCTTGGTGATGGAAGAGTGTTATGGTGTTTCGCTATGGAGCTTGTTTTGGGTAATGAAAAATGTGTTAATGGTGATGAAAGTGAGGATTCGTGATGATGATCAATAAGAATGGTGGGTTATCAGGTCATCTTTGGTGGCTGGGAATTGGTTTTTTTAGATGGAGGAATGCGGTGGAGGTTCTTGATGATGGGGAATGGAATGATGAAGATGAACTATCTATGGAGAGTCCTCGGAATAGGATAGTATGATTCGGCAAAAGAAGCAGTGTTGGAAGAATTGGAGAGAAAAGAGGTCCCCTCTCAAACCCATGGATGTTGGTCCTTTTTGGTGTATCTCTGTGGGGTTGGTCATGAATCCTCCCCCCAAACGATTCAAAACAAACCACCTCTTAAGGCATCTGGAGAAATGGCGGTTGCTTCTTACCACTGGTTGCTTCTTACCCTTTTTTCCGCTGCAATTGGGTTGCTTCTTACCATTTCTTTTTACTGTAATTTGGGTCACTTCATCCTTTTTCAATCACCCCAAACAGACACTTTTTTCCATTTTTGTGTAACCATCAACAGCTCTTAAAATTGGTACAGAGACCATATTCAAATAAGGACAAGCTATTTTGTTCAAGCCCAATCACTTTAAACTCTACCACCTTTATTTTTCCTTTTTGTTTTGTTTTCTTTTTTTCTTTCCTTT